>Ga0210380_10000272_pt1 | contig 25758 bp, 39 predicted proteins | sample PLM4_5_coexredo_FD_155476 | JGI IMG/M metagenome (GOLD analysis project Ga0210380, IMG submission 155476) | Groundwater sediment microbial communities from an aquifer in East River, Colorado, USA - PLM4_5_coex redo | ecosystem: Environmental > Terrestrial > Soil > Riparian zone | place: USA... | reverse complement strand
CGCAAGCACGTAGATCATGCCGAAATTGCACACTGGCATATTGTCGCCGAGGGCGAACAAGTCTGCTGTTGCGCGAGCGAGCGTCTTGTCGGCAACGGTAACGCCCGCGAACTTCGCGACCGTACCACCAATAACAACACCCTTATCCGCCGTGCCACGAGTGACAGCTTTGCCGAAGCCGATGCCACCAGACGTTTCGCACAGTCGGGTTTCAGTGTTGTTTTGCACCATGTCCGCAAGCATACCCTCGACGGCGTAGTCGTGGCGCTCTGCGTAGGTGCTCTGTACAACGGGATTAGCCATTCCTAAATCTCCTTGTGTCTGGGCGACGCTGATTAAGCCTTCGCCTGCGGTCCTTTGTACGCGTTCTCAAGTGAACGGCACATTTCGGCATAAGCTTTGTCCCCGTCGTTCACTGGGGCGTTAGCCGCCGAAGACGAAAAATCTCGCGCGAGAGCATCGACGGAGCTTACGGTCGTTGGCTTGACGTCTGCCGTGAACGAGATAAACGCGACGTTCACCATGTTGTCGTCCCAAGCCTTGGCTGCGTCACCGAGCTTGGCGTCAACAACCTGACGCTTGATGTCATGCGCAAACTTCCCTTCAGAGACAAGCTTGTCACCGAGGATAGTGCGCGCCTTGCCGACAACGTCGGCCATCTCGCGAGCCGCGTCGGCAATCATCTGCGGAGAGATTTTGCCGTCTTCGACTTGCTTCTTCAACGCAGCGATCTCGGCGTCCTTTGCCTTGATCGTGTCGTTGAGCTTCGACGCATCAGCAGTCAGCGTCGCCACCTGAGTATCCGCCGTAGTCTTCGCTGTAGAAGCAGCGGCGACAGCGTCGGCAATTTTCGAATTCAAGCTCTCGATGTGAGCTTGAATGATAGATACATCCTTGTCTTCTAACTCCAGGCGGATGCTGCCTACATCAAGAACTTTAGTCATCGTTTGTCTCCTTACATGATCGCCAAATTTAAGTTTCGATCCACCACGCGCACGGTCTACGACCGCGACATGATTGACACGAATGTTCGTCTGCACCGCATCGTAGATTTGCCCGTCAGGAGCTTGTCCCTGTTCGAACAAAATCTTCGAAGAGTATCCGACCGAGAGTTGAGCTTTGCCATCCTTGATGGCATCGATCGCATCTTGGTCCATGATGGTCATCGGGATACGGATGAAATCTCCGTCCCGAGCGATGTCACCACCACACTGCCCGACCGCGTACTTTTTCCAGTTGCTCGCATCCACCATCTCAGGAGGATGGTCGAGCGTCACTGGTCGGTGCGCGAACGATTTCCAGCTATCGAGGTTGAATACCTCGCTCTCAGGACGATAGACGTTGACCATGTCCACGTTGGGCATGTCCATCTCAACGCCTGCATATTTCTGAATGCCGGTGCGAGCGACGCGCGGCACGCCGACGAGATAACCATCCTTCGTCACCGTGATTTTTGCGCCGTCGTCAATATCCAGCATTTCATCGAAATAAAAGATTTCTCTTTTCATCTCATGTTCCTTGTCACGGCACACCGACCACTGTCATGAGTGTGCGCATGTGATTGTAAAAGGCTAGCTGCTCCGACGAATTGAACGTTCCACCTAAACTCAGTGCAGCGCCTGTCCAGGCATAGAGCAGCACCTCAACAGCAGGTAACCCCTGGCTATTAGCTGAACTAATGGGCTTGTTTACACCGTTGAGATAAAGCTCTTCAGTGCTAAACGTGCTTCTGTTCGCGAAGTAGAGACCACGTCTATCAGCAGCTGCCGTCGCACCCGTAGACCAATTATCGTTGATGCGGATGTAGGCGAGGCCGTCGCTATACTGAGGATAGATCGCGATGGTCGCGTCTGAGGACGCGATCAGTGGATACCCAATCCAAGTCGAGGAATTATCCACATTCCACGCCGAGACGTGAGCAGCATTGGCTGTGTAGTTCACACCGTTGACGCTTGGCGTATAGTTCGTTTCAACGTAATTCGAACCGTTACAAGCGTAACCGAGATTTGCCGTGAATGTTGGTGTACCGATAAGAGTAGCCGCTGCACGCGCCTTCAAGTCGATCAGGGCGCTCTGTGAATTTTCAGCAGCATATATCCAGAGCCTATCAAACTTCGTCCACAAGCCATCAGTCTTGAGCGCCTCAATGAAAGTACGCATCGCGTTTTGCCGAGCAACGCTGAGTGTGCCGCCGGCAGCGAGCACCGCTACTTTCCATGCAGCCAAATCGGCATCGGGTTCTACGACACCCGGCTCCATCATGAACGTCGAAAACCGCGTGAACAGATTGCTCTGGTCAGTCGCGTCGAGCGACGCAGCGAAGAAACATGCACCGATTTGATCAGGGGCAAACGTGTCAGCAGTACCTGCGTTGTTACGAGCGCCAACATAAACAGGTTGAGCGATGAGCGCTGCAGATGCACCAGTGTTAGTCCCGATGGATGAGCCGTTGTAGTACAACTCAGCAGCAGATGATCCAGAGCGGTTTACGACAAGCAAACCAATGCCAGGGTTCGAAACAGTGATGCTAGCCGTTTGGTTGATACGCGCTATTACGTTGCCACCAGGGTTCGCTGCTATGTTGACTGCATACGCTCCCGCAGCTAGGGCACCGATCTGCGTATCAGAAGAACCTGCTCCAACATTGTCCACTAGCCAGATACCACCGGACGCTGAGTTGCGGGTGTAGTTCACACCGTTGATCGATGGATCAAAGTTGGTGTTGATATAGCTTGATGAATTGTTACCGGTGTATCCACGGTCAACCATGAACGAGGGAGAGTTGACCGGAGAAGCCGCGACCCTGTTCTTGATATCGATCAGCGCGCTCTGTGTATTTTCCGCAGCATATATCCAGAGCCTATCGAGCTTCACCCAAATGCCGTCAGTCTTCAATCCAGCCACAAATATCGTAAGTGCGTCTTCTCTGTCACCACTCACGGAGCCGCCGGCTGTGATAACTGCATTCTTCCACGCCACAACATCGGCGTCACCTGACGCCAAATCGACAGTGGCACTGATCGCGTCAGCGATTGCGACGCTCTCAGTCCTTGCGTTGCCAGTGATGGCGACACCGAGATTGAATTCGTTTACGTCAATCGTCTCGGCCAGAGTACGCGCGGGCGTCTCTGGAACGAACTTCAGTTTCCGCATACGCCTCAGGCGTTGAGCTTGCGGAAGCATCAGAGGCCGACAACCCAGATATCACGAGAGGCTGCTTGGTTGACCGCGAGAGCAGCCGTGCCAGACCTAAGCTTCAAATATCGCCACCCCAGGAAGGCCGCAGGGTCCAGGTTTATTGCACGGCTTGCCGCCGCTGCAGTCGAGATTTCCGCACCAGTGGCATCATAGAGATTGATATACGTAACGTTATCAGCCGACACCTGATATGTGACCGCTGCAGTAGTCCAAGCCGCGGGAAGGATGATCCCGGTCGCGCGGCTGTCCTGAAGGTCCACGATCCCGGACAGGCTCTGCCCGCTCCCGATGGTCGCCATTGTGCTGGTCGGCATATACGTCTGTCCCTTCAATCCCTGAGGCCCTGGCGCGCCTACTGGGCCCGCCGGCCCACGCTCCCCAGGCACCCCCTGCAGACCTGACCCTGCGGGGCCTGTGAGAGCCGGCCCGGTCAGCCAAGTGCCATCTGGGTCCTGTATTTCTATTCGATCCCCCGACCAACGCACCGGCACCCCAACGTTGCCGATGAGGTCTTGCCAAGCCTTCAGCTTGGCATCGATCTCAGCATTGGCTTGCTTCACATCGGCCGCGATCTGAACAATGTCGCGCCTAAGCTTCGCCGCCTCAGCGAGCGCCAATTCTGAGAACGTTGAGACAAAGGCCATGCTCTATTCCTCTATGGCCCAGGAGGCCCAGCGTGCACAAAAATTTCCCCGAACCATTTCGTTCGACGGCCGTCGGGCATATCGATCCAGCAGTAATCCGTGTAACGCCCTGGAGGCACGTCCTCAGTCACACCCTCAGCGACCGTGATGAGAATGTCACCTTGATCTGCATCGACTGCAGAGACCGTCGAGCCAGAACCGTTGATCACGTTAGTCCTGCTTTCAGTCGTGAGAACCCAGTGGATGGACGGAATAAGCGTCGACACATCCAAAACTAGACCGCGATCATCTTGCATCCGGCCGTATATTTTCCACGTATCGCCTTGGACGAAGTCAAGGCGAGGGTGCTGAGTTGCCATCCTACCGTCCAATGATGCTGATTGCGGAGCTACCAATCACGTGCGGCGGAGGAGCGCTGCGGCCGATGACTGGAGTGGAAGCAGAGGAGCCGATGATGTAGACGCCTCTCGTATCTTTCTTACGGTTGACGATGACCGACGAAGACGCAATGACTGCAACGATCTCTGCACACGTCGCCTTCGTAAGCTTGCCAGCCTTGAACTTGTCCTTCGCCTCGGCCACTTCAAAGATGTCGTAGAACGTCCCGAGACCGAGACGTTCACTCGTCTCAATCGTGTCAGCAATTGACACGTTGAAGATCGCTGTCGCATTCGTGTCGTCAGTGATCTCAGACGTATCAGTGACAAAAATGAGCACTTGTCCGACGAACGTGTCAGAGGTCGCAACACTCTCAAGCATCTCAGGCGCAAAGACCGCGATAAGCGACTGTTCATCGAGTGTCGCAATGATGTCGATACGCGTGCCAGGATACAGCCCCGGAGCATCCCAGGTATCAGACACTGCAGATGCATCTGATAACGACGCAGGGTAAGTGCCTATAGCCGTCTCTGTAACTGCCAGCGTCAGTGTCGCATCAGCGTCAGCAGGCATTACCGCGAGTGCAGTTGCTGCATCAGCAGTTGCAGCGCTTTCAATGCGTGCCGCGGTATAGATGCCGATCGCAGTTTCGGTCTCAGACGGTGCCGCAGTCTCAGTGAGCGACCGCGAAGCAACCATGGCCGCAGTCTCAGTGTCGGTTGCCGCCGCCGTATCAGTGATCGATCTCGTTGCAACAACACCAGCGGACAATGTCTCCGCCGTCGTTGAAAGCTCTGCAACAGTTACAGGCATCAACGCGACACCCGTCGCAGTCTCCGCAACACCAGCGCTCTCAGAGAGCGTCGGATTGTAAAGGTTCAGCGAGGAGCCGAACACATCCGTCGCTGCAGCGCTTTCGAGCATTGCAGCAAACACGCCGAGTGCGAACGCGTCAGTAGTTGTTAGCGTCTCTGTCAGCGTCGGCCTGAATATCGTGGTGTTCGTTATCGTCTCAGATGTCGCTAGGCTCTCAGCGAGCGCACTAGCCGCGACCATGAGCACCGTAATAGCCTCAGACGGCGTCAACGTCTCAGTGCGGGTTGCCGGCGTCACCCAGACGCTAGCCTGAGCTTCAGTCGCTGCAGCAGTCTCCGTACGGCTGTGCGCCGTGATCGAGGTGCCGTTAGGCGCGTCTGTAGGCGTTGCCGTTTCCGACACCGCTCCAGGCATCACCGTAACAGCGCTCTCGCTCTCGGTAACCGCCGCGGTTTCAGTGCGGCTTACTGGCGTCACCCAGACACCAACCTGAGCCTCAGTCGCCGCCGCAGTTTCAAGCCTGCTCACGATGCTGAGTAGGCCACCAATTTCGGTCGCAGCTGCAGCGACACTCTCAGAAAGCATAACGTTCAGGATCGCGTCTTCGTCGAACGTCGTAGTGAGCGCGACGCTTTCCTGGAACGGCTCCACATCGATATATGTGCCACCGTCAACATCAGTCGCAGTAGTCACTTCCGTCATTGAAGACGGGAATATCGCTGCAGCGACTTCGGTCTCTGTAGCAGCCGCAGTTTCAGCAAGACTGACGTCATACGTGAAAGCAGGGATCACACCGACGAAAGTGTCGGATGTCGCGTTGCTCTCTGCCAACGTCGCAGGATAGACGCCGGGGGCTGTAGCAGTCTCCGACGGTGTCGACGTCTCAGTAAGCGTTGCCGGTGTTGTCCTTGGTCCAACATCCGTCTCGGTAGCTGCAGCCGTCTCAGTCGCGGAGGCGCTGGTAACTCTGCCCGCCGTTTCCGTCTCGGTAGCTGCAGCCGTTTCAGTAGCGGCTGCACTGGTCACCCATACTGCGGCAGGCGTATCAGATGTTGCAGCGCTCTCTGTGCGCGCTGCAGGATAGATGCCGGGGGCCGTCTCAGTTTCAGACGCAGCCGCCGTCTCAGCGAGTGTCGCAGGCGTGGTCCTCGGACCAGTGACTGTCTCGGTTGCCGCAGCCGTCTCTGTTGTCGAGACGTTGAACACCGCAGCCGCTGTCTGCGTCGTAGCTGTAGCAGCACTTTCTGCAGCCGTCGCAGGAAGCGTTGCGATAGCTGTCTGCGTCCCTGCAGTCGCCGCAGTCTCAGTGAGAAATTGTATCTCACTGTTCTCGACTGAGAGAACTGCGACTAGCTTGTCAGTGTCAGCAGTGTACCCAGTCGCGTTCGTAGTGCCAGCGTCGGAGCCGGTTTTCCAATAGTAGTTTGCTCCGACAAGGGTCTTGAACGTCGCCATATTACAAAATGGTCAACAGGGAGCGCAAAGTTTTACCTATACCCGCGCGCGGGTTATCAACTGTAACAAGCTTACCGACCACCCAATCACGCTTAAAAGCCGCAGCACTTCGTTTGACAGGGTCTTGCTCAAAGTCGGAGTTGATGATCGGCGAATGGATGTCAGTCGGGTCTTGCCGTTCACCTCGTCGCAATGTCTCGTCTGCTACCCTCGGCAGCGAACTCAAAAATGTTTTAAAACGCGCATGCGCAGGATCAGTCAGCACCGTATCTGGAAGCACGAAATTCCCGTTCGCCAACGGAACTGGTGCCAGTGCATGACCAAGCGTCGTCAAGCCACGAACGCGATTGGCCTGAGTTGGGGTTAGAATGATCATCACGGCACTCCTACGGCTGTCATATATGTTCGCATGTAAGTGGAATAAATTAGAATTGTCGGTGGCATCAATCCACCACCAGCCGATGCAGAGGACACGGCACTGATAGATGGATGGAGCAAAGCTCCCTGGTAAGAAATACAACCCAGGAAGATATTTTGATTAGCCGGTGCAGCTTCTGAGGTCTCCGTGTCCGAAACAACAGAGCTTCCATCTACATAGAATGCACGAGCGCTCGCCCCAGTTCTCGTTAGAACCGCAAGCCCGGTGCTGGAAGCCGAACCATTCATCGTTACATTGTCTGATTGCGGCCCAACGAGATGGTACGCCCCAGAATAGTACGCGATCTCTATTCCAGTATTAATGACGTAGTTGCCTATCATCGCCCAGTTAGCGGTGCTGAAATTCCATGCAGAGACGTGCGAACTGTTCTGCGTGTAGGCTACTGAATTAGTGCTCGTATTATATCCGCTATCAATATACTGAGATATGCCGTCGAATGCGTAGCCATCATCCGCCGTGAACGTCGGCGAATTAACTGCTGTAGCGACCCGACCAGATATCAGGTCTACCAACGCACTTCCAACATTCTCTGCTGCAGTCAGCAACAACCAATCGAGCTTGGCCCATAAACCAGCCGCCTTCAGACTGATAACTAGATTGTTGACAGTCGTCTGGCGTCCGCTACTTACGGTGCCACCATTGGACACCACTGCAGCAATCCAGGCTGTCGTTTCTGTTTCTAAACCAGCATCGACATAAGCTAGCAAATTGACTGTCGTGCCAGTGAACGCGACGCTAATGATCAGCGCCTTAGTAGGGTCGTAAGTGAACCCAGTCACATAGTCGCTATTTACAGTCGACGCTCCCGAAACAGCTTTCGTCGTGCTGCCGCCGTCAAACGTAAGTTGAATTTGAGCACCGTCAAAATCGTACGCGTCACCAGAAGCCGCAGCGTGGCCGATGTAAGCCGCAGCGATGTTGCCGCTAGTCCCAGTAGCGAACCCGAATGAGACACGCTCATCGCCTCCGTTGTTCGCCGCGAGAATGCTAGGCTCGAACCTTTGGCGCAGCGTACGACCAGCCCAGTTTACGCCATCGGTGTCATCTAACGAGAAGCCGCCGAACAAACGATTGGCGTTGAACTTGATACCTGCCTCTGTCTCAGCAACAGCTGCAGTTTCTGCTCCCGTCGCCGGTGTCGTACGAGGACCCGTGCCACTCTCCGTCGCCGCCGCAGTCTCAGTGACGCTTTCATTATAAGTGGCCGCGGCCTGTATTTTAAATGTCGCGGTTCCCCACTGACCGTTAACAGTGCCAGTAGCGGTAGCTGAAAATACTGGTGTAGTGGTCGTTGTAGAAGCAACAACTTTACTTGCTACAGCAGTACGAATTGACGCCGCAGCCGTAAATGCATCTTGCGCGTCCAACACCATCGGCGATGTTGCTGAAAGCACACCGAACGATGTGGTGGCGCTACCGGCACCATATCCGATAACTAGCTCATCCGCTTGCGCAAGTGTTCCCGTCGCAGGGCAATTGAATGGAGTGGCGTTATCACTCGCCGTCGCTATCGTCTTATCTACTGCTGAGAACACACCTTCGTAAACACACACAACAATCGCGTGGTCGTTCGCGGTCGTAGATTTACCGGTGACACTAACCTGCGTCAGAGTACCCGGTACAGTTACGATCGAGTAGAAACCAGCGACTGTTGCTGAACCTGCGTCTCCAGCTGTACCAGCGCTCGAATACGTATTGCCTAAATTGTCACTTGCGGCCGTTATCTGCAAATTGGTCAACTGACCGGCAGCAACGAAAATCAAATCACCAGCTACGACAGCGATTGTTGGTGATATCGTTACGGCTGTCGGAGATGTGCCAGAGGTGGCGGCAACAGTATCTGCACCACGTAATGTGCCGGCAGCCATTTAGCACCGCCATGCCGCAGCGGATACCAGACCATCAGTGCGCCTGATATCCGCTCGTTCAAGCATCAGGTCAGGGTGGCAGTGTACGACACGTTGATGGTGTCGCCGTTGGCCACGGTTTTGTCACCGCCAGAGAACAGGCCGGCCGAGAACAACGTACCCGAGGTGTTGTCGATGGTGGCCACCGCGCTGGTGCTGAGCACAACGAACGCACCCTTGACGGTACCTGTGCCCGTGATCGCAAACGATGCAGCCGAAGATGTTGCCTTCGATCCGCCTGACGCTGCAGAGAATGCCAACGTCTTGCGAGGCGCAGTGTAGGTCGGAGCGTTGGCGTTGCCGGCTTCGAGCCAGCCACCGTGAGACGCCATCGTGTCTGCAGCCGCAACCGCGGTGTAGGACGTCGATGAAATCAGGCCCATGTAGGGACCGACAACCGTGAGCGCCGCAGCCGCGAGACCGCTTTCGAGCAAATAGTTCTTGCCGACAGTGGTCACCACGTTCGGGAATTCATCGGTCCATTTCACTTCGCCATCTGGACCGATGCACTCGAACGTGTAACGGCCGAGAATTTTGAGTTCTTCAGCGAGCGGAGGGTTCATGATAGCCAAGGCGCTCTGTTCGTTGTTCGCGCCAATCTTGTCGTCCATAGCTGGTCTCCTTCTTAGATCGATTGAATGACGGTGTTGACGCGGAACATCTTCACCGGGGTGTTACGTAGTGCAAGACCTGTTTGATACGGTCAACCGTATCGCCCAGTTTTCCGAGAGCACAATTGCATGAGAAACACAACAAGCCTCGCACTCGGTTAGTCTGATGGCAGTGATCAACCACAGGGTCCAACCTGCCCGTAAGCGCGCCTTCGCATAGCGCACATCTTCCTTCTTGAGAGAACAGAAGCGCGGCGTACGCCTTAAGCGTCAAACCGTATTTAGTCTTTCGCCAATTCGCAGCTCTCTCAGATGGGGTGTATTGTGTTGTAAGCCCCAGTCGCCTTCGCTCTTTGTTGTACGCAGCTATTTTTTCTTTGTTCTTCTCCACCCAACGTCGACGATTTTCTTTTGCTTTTTCTGGGTGCCTCTCTCGATAGCGACGAGTAATTTCAGCCCTAGTCAAATTAGCCATGTGCCCTCACGCTACCTGTTCAAAGGTCCCTACTTTGTACAAGCTAACTGGAGTTATATCGGTCGTAGCCCACCATTCCGCAGAATAAACAACGTAGTAAGTCCCTGGCGTAGCGGCTGCAGCCTCTCGTGCGGCGGCCTGTGCAAGAGCAAGGGTCGCGTAGACGTTATCCTGCGTTGTGCCGACCACACCGATAGGGTTGTCCTCATCAGTATTGTCTTCACTCGGGGTGAAGGCGGCAACAATCCAATGTGAATTGACTACGGGATCAGGCATCAGGCCACCCTTATCATTACAACGCTGCCGTTGCGGTAAAACCTGCCAACTGCAATTCCACCCGACGCTGCTGCAGCGTCGTTGGCGAAGTTTGCGAGTGGCGTTGGAATTCTTAATTCGATTGTCGTGATGCGTGCGCTTAGCGAAGTATCGGCATTCGCCAACGTTGTGTCCGCTGCCGCGCGCGCTGTGATCTCAGCATTGATCGCTGTCAGGTTCGAGCCGATGTTCGTTGTATGCGAACCAACAGTCGCTTCGAGTGCATCAACCCTCGTGTCGAGCGCATCGAGTTGTGCTTGGGTCGCACTTAGATCAATCGACAGATGCTCACTCGCGAGAACAAGAGGAGCGTCAACGATTATACGTGTGATGGGTCCCAGGTCCTCGTCGGTGCAACCGGCTAGACCTGGGGAAACCATTTCCGTCGCCACGCTGTCATTGTAGTTAGCGTGGATCGGCGGTTTGTGTAGCTCCCCATCAGGCCACTTCGTTTTGAAGTAAGGATTATCGAAGAAAATTCTGATGAGGGACATAGATCACTTCTTGCGACGGGTCTTCACTTTACGCTTGGGCGCGACTTTCTTCTTCGCTTTAGCTTTGCGAGCCACTTTTCTCTTGGCCTTCTTGACTTTGCGCTTGCCCTCGCGCTTGGCGATCTTCTCTTCGTCGTAGCCATCGGGATGAAACTGCTCCACCAAATTGGCATACGCCCCGCTGATGACGCCATGAGCTAGCTTGAGCTTCTCAGCCTCATCACGCTTGCGCTTGATAGACGATACGTCAACACGCGACTTGGCTTTCGCCTTGCGCGCGACCTTTCGCTTCTTAGCCATTCGTCACTCCTATCTATTCATGTTGCCTTAGAAGGCGTGTTCGCTTTCTAGGTGGCCCCAGTCCTCGCGCGTCGCACGCTCGATGTGGTCATACGTGCTTTCGACCGGCACTTGCAGCACGTTCATGATCTGACCGGTCTTAAGGTCGTTGATCAGTGCCTGCTTCCCGTCGGGGAATTCAATGCCATCATGATGCTGATATGAGTAGTTGTAGCTATTTGGATCGCCACCGATCTTGCGGAACGTCGCGGTCGCGTGCTTGTGAAAGCGTTGACGAATGAACATCGGGAACCACGACGGCCACTTATACATCTCAACCACAGGCTCCGACAGAGCAAGCTCTGTGCCCTCCTTGAGGCACACCGCGCAGGGATGCTGCGGCAGAAGCTCACTGTCTTCGAACTCACATAGACCCTTGGTCATGTAGTTGAACTGATGGACGACAAGAACATCGCCCCTCTCTGCGTCGCGTGTCTTCTCTGCGTGAAGCGAATAATCGCACATGATGTCCTCCTCACCGTAGTGTGAACTTTGCGCCATAGATGCCGGAGGGCTGATGCCCGTAGTACCAAACCAGATGTTTGCTGCAGTAGGACGTGAACGTCTTCACAGTGCCGTCGTCTAACGTGAGCCGCGTGCGTTGATAGCCCAACTCTCCAACATCATCACGTTGCACCACCATCGGATCGGGGTTGCCCTCGATCACATCGACTGTGTAGTTGCGATCGGCAACGCCCCACACGAATAGACGCGCATTCTGAAATGGATTGCGAAAGTACGTCCACATCAACTCGCGCTGCCACTTCGGGTAGCTTGGCATGTACCAATCTTGGACCTGCTCCTCGAAGCTGTTCTGCGCCCACCACCGCGGGTCACGCTTCAGCTCTTCAGGGCAACGCTCGCGGCCACTAACCCTGGCCCAGCGCCGGCCATCTGGGTGGGAGCCAAACTCCCACACCTCTTTTGCAGTCCATGGAGCGAGGCTGCCGCTGCCCATTTAGTCTTGATCCTTGCAGATGATTGCGCCGCGCGGACCATATCCAGCAGCAACCCAATCCGGAGGATTGTCCGCAGGACAACGCGCCATTTCAGCGTTGCCGATATTGCACGCCGAGAAGAAACGATTGAGCTGATGGAAACCGCCGTAGAAGTTTTCCTTGTTCAAGCAGCCTGCAGTGAACCAGCCCACGCCAATGTCGCGGATGCGAGAGTAGTCGGCATGGAACGTGTAGTAGGGGCCGCTCGCAAACGTCAGCTTGATCGTCCCATCCGCCCTCAACGGGTTGGTCATCACAGTACCCGCCGTCGGGTCCCAGAAGTGGAACGACTGATAGAGTTGCACGATCCTCACTCCAGCGCCACACGAGCCGTTTGTCGAATAGAAGAAATGCCTTCTGTTGATGCCCATCGGGGTGTCAGGGTCAAAATTCGGATAGGCGTTCTGTCCATCCCAACAATCGGGATGCATCACAACAGCAGTCACTACACCGTGGTGCTCCCACTCGCTGGCCACTTGACCAGACGGAGGAGGCGGAGGAGGCGGAGGCTGATCAGCCACGGCCTTGATATTGGACACCGCGGTCTGCAGCGCGATGACTTTATCGCGTAGTCCATTAGTTGCCGTCGGGATCGTAGCAGTCATTCCCGAATTGATCGCGGCGTTTAGAACTTGCGCCTGCGCATTCACCTCATTCGCCGCTAGAGTGTATGCCGCGAACAACGCGACCAATTGCGGGTTCGGTGTACCTGCTCCAGTGTCATGATCGTGGTTGATCGGAGGAGCGCCAGAGCAATCGCGAGGAGCGCGAGACTTGGTGACCAAGTCACCGCACGTCCACCAAACATGATCGTTGTCTTGTTGATCTTCCGACATTGCGCTCGAATTCCCCACAATAAAGGAGTATCCGAACGGCTGCTCAATAACGTGCCCACCGATCGGGGCGGCCCACGTCTCAGTCATCACGCTAACGACACGGGGATAGTTGATCGGATCAACCCAAGTCCAAGAACGGTTCCAGTCGTAGGTCTGACCATTGATCATCGGTGTTGGGATCGCAGACCACGACCAGTTGCCGTAGCTGTTACAGCTGTGCACCTGAGGATCATAGCCCTCATCTCGGATGAAGGACTGCTTAGCGTTGGGACGATCTGCCGTCGGAGGGGAGAACGCTTCACCAGGAAAAGCTTGCCGAAACGGAATTGCATCGTCGTTGCGCTGCGCGAAGTCTGCGAGCGGCCTGACGTTGGTGTTCTGGTCGACAGCTAGGCCGTAGTGCGTGTGCGAGTGTGCCGACGGATTGACGCCCGGCTGCTTAATCGGGTCCACGGCGTAATCGTAGTAGCTGAGGCAGTGATCCTCGACCGTGTTCATCCCAGGCAGCGGGATAGCCTGCGCCTGCGAGACGCCTAACGTCAGCAGCGCTGCAACTAGATATTTCCTCATCATCCCCTCCTCAGTCTTTCCAGGGTGTGGTTTCGGGTGCTTCACTCTGCATGGCCCAGAAATCATCTGCGAGGTCCATGCGGTCAATGTATTCGTAAGGGAGGTAGCCGTAGCCGCGTTCGCCCCATCCCTCCGTCCATGAATTCTGAAAGCGCACGAGCTTGCGCGATGGCAGTACCCGATCGAAGTAGAGTGCGTGGCCTCCCCACTCTTCGTCTTTGCGCGACGGCATTGGACAGACACCGTCCTGCCCCGGCTCGAACGAACTATAGAGCGTGAGGCCGCCGACAACAGCGAGGCCAGCAGCGATCGCCTTCGCTACTTCCTCAATGCCATTGAGACGCCAATGAGCACCGAGCTTCCAACTCGCGGCGGCTTTGAACACTGACGCCGTAGGCTTGTCGAATAACCGATGCGGCATCGGCAAGGGCTTGAATGGCCATCTGCTTGCGGGAGCAATACCAATCGTGCGCAGGCAATCCAAGCTGTCTCGGATGTATGCTCCGCTATCGACCTTTGCCCATTCAGGGCCATCCGCCGTTCGCGCGACGTAATATTGAAAGAGCGCAGAGTACATTGTCGAGTGATGCACATCTCTGTCAATGCGCGTGAGATATTCAACAGCGTATGCAGAAGATTGGCCGACGCATGAGCCAGTGTCGCCTTGGTCAGTCACGGGAGCGTTCACACCATCGGCGCGACGATCTCTACTGTCCTCGGTCGGCATCGGATTGCTCGCGTGGGGACTATCCTTGAACAGCCAATCCTTGATGGACGGTGTCTCAGGAGCCCAACCAAATTTGCGAACATTCCTCGGGCGGATGCCCGAAACCTGATGCGTCGGCATTTTCTTGTTTCCTTATGCCGAGATGACAACGTTGAACGTGTCAGAGACGGAACGACCGAACGGGTCTGTAGCCGTCACTTTGAACACCACCGTACCCGCGGAGCCGGTCGGAGTGCCCGACAGAACACGCGACGACGGGTTGAAGCTCAGACCCTGCACAGGAAGCGCAGTGCCGTCGCCCTTCGTCATCGAGTAGGTCATTGTGGTGGAAGGATCATCCGGGTCTTCGAACGTTGTCGTCGGAATAGTCTTGGTGAAGGGTGTTCCGAGAGTAGCAACGCCATCCGCCACCGGGACCGCAACTTCGGGGGGTTGGTTCGGTGGGATACGCCGGCCACTCATCTGCCAAATGCGCTTGCGGCGCTCGTGCGGCAGAGTGAAGAATTCAACTGGCCCAATCAATTCATTGCGCAGCCACTGCTGTGCCTGAATGCTGGTCATGTACACGAAGCGATTGCCGCCCTCGACCACAACGGGATAGGACCCGAAGCGGTACGCGTAGGGATCATAAACGTAGTACCGGAAGCGCGAGGAGCGCGGCGGGATCACTTCGACATAGCGCACTGCCTGCGGAGCGCGAGGCAAAGTGTAGGAAAGTACTGCAGGACGATTGACAGTCACCGTCTTGTAGGTGCCGAGCACAGGCAACCGCACGGAGTACGGATTGAACGGTGCTCCAAAGATCAGGGTCGGCATAAAGAAAGCCATGGTTCATTCTCCTTGCGTGAGCTTACGCTCGACTTCGTATGCTTCCATGCCACCGACACGATGTCTGGTGCCATCGACCATAGTAATCACGAGCGTGGATTTAGTTCCGTCGATGTAATGGCTCCGCTCCCATTCGTATCGCTCAATCGCGCCCGTCGATATCTCGACGTCGCCGTTGATTAACAGTTTCACGGGTCATCTCCTGGTAGATATCGGCTGCTTCTGATTTGATTGGATCACGTCGAGTTTCTGCACAACACCATCGAGGGTCTTTGTGATGGTCTCGATCTTAACAGTACCCGCAGCCTGTCCCGTAGAGAGCGTATTCACCACCGACAGCAAAGCTTCACGCGCCTTGTCTGCCGAGTTCTTCTCTTCCTTCTGGTTCGCAGCGTACGTTGCGAAATTCCGTTCTTGCGTAACATTGAACAAATCAAACTTCTTAGCCACCTCAACGAACTGTGCTTCGTGTCGGTTTAATGTCGCCTGTGTAGTGAAGTAAAACGCGACCAGCATCCCAGCGACAGACAGGATCAGCGCTAAATTCTTCTGAGCCCATTCCCCAAAATCGAAGCTAGCCTTTTTACGCGTGGTCACTCGAACTCCCTCAAGATGTTTTCAAGGAGACGTTCTGTGCTTGGAAACAATTCACCTCGATCTTCATCAGATGGGATGAATACGCAGCGGCAGCGAGCGTGCGCAGGGATCAAAGCTTCAGCTTCATCGATATCGTAGGGCCCCTCTGCGGCAATATCTTCGCAGATAGGACAAACCTTGTCGTCGCCGGCAGTCTCGACGGCTACCACTTCATCAAGAACGGTCTTGCGGTCGCGCGTCTCAACATGCGCTTCCGGGATTATCCCAACAAGTTTGTGGCCAGCGTTTCTGAACTGAAAGAGACGACCAAGGTTGTGCTCGTGCACGATGATGTTGTGCCCAAGGAGGTTCAATCTCAGTTTCTGTATCTTGCGAACTACCGACATGATGTCGGCATAAATCTTTCGAGGCGGATCATTCCGACGTAAGCCTGCAGAAACGCATCGCGTTGTCTGCTGCGTGATCGCGTCGACTACGCCCTCAAGCTCATTCTTGGCATGTAAAAAATCTAATTCAGCAGCAGGTTCTTCGAGAATTATTTTAGTCCATCGCTCACCAGCTCGAAGCCCGGAAGAAAAGGCACGATCGAGGTGCAGTCGCAACCAGTCTCCGTTGCGAACGATGACCGCATAACCGAGCTGGTTGATATAGTTGGTAAACACTTGCAGCTTAGTAGAAAGACCACCAGGGTCGCGGACGCCGTACATAGCAGTGTGTGGAACAAGGAGACCACTGACACCGAGTAAATCCTGGTGAACAACAGATTGCCTAACATGCTCCAAGAACCCTGCAACGTGCCTATTGGCATCTGCGCGGAATGCCGCGCGTAGTTTTGATGTCCCAGTCGGATCAGGTGTTGCCATCTTCCTTGTCGAATTGATGCATGCAGCGTGCCGCCTCCTCAAGATGCTCCAACGCTTGAAACGCCGGCAGCATTGCAGCCATCAGGGACGACATAGCTTCACGCATCGTTTTTACCTGAACGTTCAACTGGTCCACTTGTTCCTGCAGTGGAGGACGATTGGAGCGCTGGTCCGGTGTACACAAGGTCAGCGCCGCGCTCTTCGAATAGGCTCCAGTCCTGTAGCTCATCAGGTAGCTCTCCCTCATCGAGCGCCGTCCAAGGATCAGGTGGCGTCCCAAGATACGCAACATCGATGAAGCTCTCACGCGTGACTTTCACGCCAGCTTCCTTCATCAGGTCGATCGTACCTTGGGTGTCACTCATTTCTTTTCACCAGACTTCTTCGCCAGCAATTGCCGAGCCTCCTCGATCTCCTCGGGAGTGCATTTGCTCCCGCGGATTTTCTCGACAGTCGCAACGATGGCTTCCAAGTCAGGGTTTTTCAACAACGTCAATTCAGGCTTAGCCATAGCTCCATCCTCCATCATGTCTGCTTCTTCAGTGGCGTGTAGACACCACCTTCTTTCGTCCCGACACTCACCTCCTTCAGATTTTCCAAATCGAAGTAGGCAAGCTGCTCAGCTTTGATGCTCAGCTTCTCAGCTTCTGCCGCCGTCTTCTTCACGACCGTCACATCAAAGTAGACTTTCCCGTCTGCCTTGTTGTGCCATAGCCCAAGATGGTTCCCCGCCTTCTTGAGCACGTCGGCTTTGTCGTCCATGTACTTGATGATATCAGCCGGCGTCAGTGACTTCGCGTCAACCACCCTTTCGTGCTCTGGGTAGGGCGACGTTATGAAGCCCTTCTGAGGCACGGAGGAGGTCTTGGTATTATATGACAATCCACCCGCATTCTGCAACATCGCCATGAGGCTGTTTGCCTCTTTCTCCTGCGGAGAGGTTGTCAGGGTCTTATAAACTTTCTCTTGAGTTTCCTTGAGGTTAGCCGCGCCTTTGTTGTATTGCTGCCAAGTCCGCTCGATCTCGGCGTGGTCCGCGTCGGTGACGTTCTCGAATAGGTTCCGTTTCGTGGTCCAAACAACGGACTGTAGCTGCCGCGGCTCAACCTTCAATTCTGCTGCCAACTCCCGCGTCGCGTCGCCGTATAAAGCGTAGGTGCCCGACAACCCCGTAGTCGAGGACTTACCCGTAGGCTCATACTTCACTTCCTCTTTGCCTGAGAGCTTCTTGCCCTCTGCAATCGCCTCAGCCTGTTGAGCCTTATCGAGACTGTTGCCGAAGTTGTGCGTCACAGGCACCGTCGAGCCACCGAGGTCTCGCATCAGTGCAGCGCCGACATGATGTGTGTCGCTGGTGACGTCACCGTTCGGAGAATGCGGATCAAGGATGTTGTTGTAGAACGAGCGCACCTTGTGCTGCTTGCCCATCGCTTCGCTGATCACTTCGCGATCACCACCGCTCTCAAGAGACTTGACTGCCGACGCGAGCGCTGGCGTTGATTGCCAAGCCGCCTTAGACATCTCTCCAGTCTTGCCCTTACGCGGCTCACCGTATTCTCCGGTCGAGGATATGACAGCGAACTCGCGCGTGTTCGTAGCTTCGTCGTAGACGCGTATCCAGATGCCCTTCTTGTCGGGCGTGTCCAATTCCCCGAGTTGTTTACCGCGTACGCTCTCGATCACCTTCTTGATGTCAGGCTTCTTGCCCAACTCAGTAGCCTTCGCGTCCATCTCAGGCGTCCACTCAGACTGCTTGATCTTGGATGTGTAGATCGCAATCATACGGTCGCCGAGATAAACGTTCTGATCCCAGTCCTTCTGCGGAGACAGCGAAGCGTAGACGCCGGCAACCGCCATGTCAGAGAGACCAGACTGCTCAGCACGCTTGTCAACGATGTTGCGCGCTCCGTCGTACCACTGTTTGTCGTTCTCTAGATCAGTCGCCTTATTCCAGAAGAACCTGAGGTTCTCCTTCATGTGGTCGACAACTTTGCGCGCTACTTGCTCAGGCGTGCCCTTCGTGTCTTCCTCTTTGAAGTTAGGATAGAAGGCAGTGTTCTTGAACAAGTTCATGTCCCGAGCAAACGCCTCGGGATTTTGTTTCATCGCTTCGACAGTTGGCTGATTGAATTTTTTCTTCTCAGCCTCGATCTTTTCTTTTTCTTTGCCTACGCCGGCCGCCGTAACGTTGCGCGTCGCTATTTGACCGACATGGCCGCCTTTGCTGCCTTCGAGCGGTTTAATGCCGCGCGCTTCAGCAGCCTTGCTCCCTTTGTCGACGTTGGATTGAACGCGAGCTTCAAGCTCTTTGCCTTTAAGACCCTTCGGCGCTTGATGTCCTGCAGGACTTGCCGCACCGCCTCCGCCTCCGACACCTCCCACCCCTTCCTGTGGAGCGGAGGTTTCTTTGACGCCGCCCTTCGAGATGAACTTGCCACCTTGGCCACTGCCTACTCCTCCACGTGGGTGCAGATGCTCCTCAAACGTCGTCAGGTCGATAAAAGGGAGACCTTTAGCCACGCGCTCGATGGCGTCCTCTAAGTAAGCGAGTTCAAGACTGCGACGATCTTTGAACGTCTTCACCTTGTTCGCATAGCTATCAACGCGTAGCTGGTTCGCTTCGAAGTCTACCGACGCGGGAGGAGAGCCTCCTCCACCAACACCACCGCCCTTCGGACCTTGCAGCTTCAACTGTGCTTCCTGTGAAGGAGGAAGCTTGCGCATCGCTTCCTCTTCCTTCACACGCAGCGCTGCCTCTTCCTCTGGAGAGGGCGGCGGCTCGATAGTGTCGCCGGCAGCTTCAGCTTCCGCCATCGCATCCTCAAGGCCGGGGAACGTGCCCATCTCAACAAGCTTGTTCACCACAACCTTCGACAGAGCAGTAGGCGGTATCACACCAGTGCCAGCATAGACCTGCACGGTGTCAGCAATCGTCTTGTCGTTGGTCGCCTTGTCGCCTTCACTCATCTGCCAGAGTGAGCGCCACTCATACCAAACTTCGTCTGAACGTTTACCGAGCGCAGAACGGATCAGCACCTCGTCAAGTTGATTGATCGAAGGCGTCATATCCTGCTCTTGGTCGCTCTTAATTCTGTCGTAGTAATTCCTGAGGTCGCTCTCCCCTGTAGCGTTCAGACCCTTCGGAGATTGTCCCATGAAGCGCGTCGCAGGAATGTCCGCGGCTGCGCACGTGACCAGGAACATTGCGTCCATGATCTCGGGCATGCCAGTGAACGTTGCGCCAATGCGCTGCCACTCTTCCTCTTTGTCGAGGATGATCATCTTGAAGAGCGACTTGCCGCGGTTGGTCTCCTGCCAACGCGACACAAATTTCGTCTCGCTGTCCTCATCCATCAACTGGTTTTGCAAAGCGGGAGTGCGAACGACGTCGATCTTCGCTTCCTGAATGAGATGCGCGATGTTCTGCAACGTTGAGCCCGATGCAGAGATGGCGTCATAGATGCTCTGCAGAACGCTATCACCCCAACCCTGATTGACGTTCATCGAAACGAACGCGTCGCAGTTGTCGTTGCCGATGAGATGCACAACGCGCGAGGGATGGATTTTCTTGCGCTCATCCACACCGTTCTCAGGATCATATGTGTTTGCTCGATACCATTTCGGCCTGCCATACCAAGGCGAGATGGGATCGAATTCGATCAGGCCAGTCTCCAACTCATAGCGCGTGCAAACGTGCAAGTACTTCAGACAATCCTTCTTGCAGCGCTTCAGGTTCAATTCCTGGGAGACGTCCTGCCCGTCGTCAACACCGATGATGAGAGCAGCGCCACCATAGAGACGAGCACGAGTGAGAGCCTTCAGCAGCTTCTGCTGAACGTTGAACTTGCGTTCGAGTTCTTCGAGCTTCTTGATATCCTCCTTGTCGGCCTTCCAGAACCGCCACATGCGCGTACTGTCAGCCGCGGGGATCATCACCGCCTTACGTGAAACCCAATCACCCTTCCAGAGATTGGCGAGCATCATCGGGTCGAGGTGCGTGTATTGCGGCACCAGCGAGACGTGCTTATCCAAGCCCATCTCACCCAGGCCAGTCATGGCTGAGAGAAAGCCGTCAGTAAAAAATCTTTTGACTTTCGTCGCGACGTTCACGTGCTATTGCTTCCTCTTGCGTGGTACATGAGAAAAAACGCCAACCGCCCTAGCTGTACACCAACCTGCCAGCACACTAGGCCAATAACCAGAACGAGCCAGCACACTAGGCCAACGATCAGAACAAGGATGAATGCATCCACAGGCTCATCTCCCACGCAGGCATGAGAGTATCTGCCTCTCCTGAGATGGCGTCACAAGAATTCCGTTTGCAGCAGCATACGCTTTCGCTTGTGCGACACTAGTGAAGCCGTATTGTTGCTGCTTCTGTCTCACGTCTGCGCACGTCGTGCCTGCCGGCGTTTGGTAGTAGCGAGGCTTGCCTCGCATCTTCGATGCCTCTGCCGCCGACGCGATTATCACCATGATCACCGCAACGCCGATCCCAGCGACCAATACTACCCACAATATCTGCGCGATCTTGTTGAGCATGATCAGCTCGTATCTTCGCACTTCGTAATTTTCCATAAGCTCCCTCCATTAGGTACCACAGTCCAAGCGTAGGCAGGATGGAGCCGGCCACGATCACAAGGATGATCGCGATCTTCGCTTCCATCACATGTCGAATTTACGCAAGACGTCATCAACCTTGACGCCCTTCACGCGCGCAAACTCTGCCACACCTTCCGTAATCCAAGCGTTGATTGCCTTCTCTAGGTCAATCAGGCTAATCGAGCCGTCGAGACTGACTTGATCAGCATCATCCTCATAGAGGTAGAAGCCGTCTCCCTCTAAGAAAAATCCGTGCAATGCTTCCCGTAGTGTTTTCATCGGTCGCTGTCTTCCATCATGCGTCGTTTCTTATTCCACTCGTCTTGGCTCAGGTATTGACCTGACGGCTCATCCCAACACGTAGCGCGGAGGCACTGGTCGGGCTTACCGTTCTGTTTCGACACCTTAGGGGCGTTACAGCCATACATAGCGAACAGCACAAGGATGATCGCGAGAAACCAACCCATCACAGCCTCGGTTCTGGTAGGACGATATCAGGAGGCCGGTACGGGTCTGCTGGTGCAACGGGTATCCGCTCGCGCTGGTAGTTAAACTACCCTCCAGTACGGAAGACCGAACAACGCTGCAAGGATGTGGAAGATCACAACAAGGAATACCAGCAGCATGTACAGACGTTGCACATTCCAATCGATAGGAAAGCCGAACCACTTACCCGCCATCATGATCACCGCGCCAACCAGCAGCATGATCACGCCAACGATAAAGGCGTTGAGCACTCCCAAGAGCAAACCACCCATGACGTCATCTCCTTTGAATAGGGTAGGGCGGTGCCGAGGGATGGAGACACCCGGCACCGCCCGTTCACGCTCAATCTTCCGTCGGGGAGGGCAGAAGAGAGCGATCTCTAGACGTAGCGTGACGTTATCAACAAGGCAATGAGCCCTATGATAACGATTATTGCAGCGATACCAAACACCCAACGCGACGAAGACTGCGCATCAGCGAAACGCTTATCTGTAGCGGTAAGACCTCTGTCGAATGTATCCATTCGTTGGTCTGCACCATCCATCCGCGTGTCGCAAATCATACGTTCCGACTTGAGAGCGCGATCCATCTGCTGTTGTGTTGCGAGTGAAGGATCAGGACGCCCCTGATCAGGCAGCGGTTTATTGTTGTGGTCGTCAGACATCTAACTCATCCTTCTCCATCTTATTCCGATCCAATTCATCGCGCATCTCCCGAACGCGACGCGACTGATGAATGTTACGTTCTTTCACGCGAGCACTCTTGAACCTGTTCTCCCTACGCTCAGCGCGCTTTTCTTTTGATGTTAGCTTGAACGCTCCGCGGTTTTCCTTCAGCACTACGGAGTGAACCTTCTTCATGAAGTCCTTGTAGTCCATCACTTCGGCTCTTCTCGCTTCTGCTTTTCTTTCTGAGACCACCAGCCAACACCAGCGCCAACCACAGCGCCAACAACATTGCCCACACCAGGAACAATAGTGCCAGCCGCAAAACCTGCCGCAGCGCCAGACACAACACGATTATTGTCAACCCACTTCTTTGTCTTTTCCCAAGTAGCGCCCATCCTAGTGCTCCGTCTCGTTGCCTTCCTTCACCACATGCAGCGAGCATCTATGCTTGCTGATCTTCTCGATCCACTTTTGTTTTTCCTCTTCTGTGAGATCGTAACGATCGAGGTCGATCTGATCGTTAATCACAAATAACTGTCGGTTCTCATCATCCCGAAGGATCGTTACTCTTGACATGTTAGCCACCCATGAAACGACGATAGACGCATAACAGTTTCCCTGGTTGCTTCACGCCGTTGTAGTAGGTGTTGCTTTCGCAAATGTGATCTCGCTGGTCGCGCGACCAATTCAAGCGCGGGTCGGTATAACTTAAAACACCGTGGCCCTTCACGTGTAGGCCGTCTTCTTTGTTCTCTACTGTACCAGCAGGCACAGGCTTACAGTCTCGGTTGCCGCAACACTTCGCATCATACCAGTCCGGTATGTCACCGCCGTGCACATGTTCCTCTTCACCCCGCGCAACGTCGATAGCAAAATGGATGCACATGAACAGAAAGAAGATGAGCGAAGCATACCAGACGATAACGATGACAGCGGATATTCCCAAATCTCTCTCAGTCATTTAGCCCTCGCAAGGCATTCCATGTAACCACCATCGAACACTTGCCATAGATCGCCCGTGTCTAAATCCACTGCATACTTAAAGCCGACTTCCAGCATCACAGGCGGGTCGAAGTTGACCCGACGGTCACCCTTGAATGTGAGACCAGTGCAACTGCCTCCATCATTTACGCAGAAGGCTTGTGCCGTTCCCCCTACCCGCTTCATCCCGGCACCTTCTCAGGTACCCTCACTGGTTCTTTCGTCGGCGTGACTGCAGGCACTGGTGTCTCGTTAGGGACTACAACAATGCGACGAACTGGTTCGCCGATCTCGGCCATATCATTTCCTCCGTAATGCCGCTAGCAGAGCATCTTGTCCTGCGAGCGTGAGTTGATACAGGCGCGGCTTATACTCTCTACAATCTTCATCAGCCCATTGATGGCATGACAAGCACACACCCTGCTCCTCCGCCATTTCATTCTGGCGTCGGTACATCACACCATCATCGTAGTGAGCACGCCTATGAGAGACAAAGCCATTAGCCTCTAGGCAGCCGAGCGTATTAAATGTCTGTCGCAACTGGCCATCAATGTCCGCTGCAGTAACGATGCCGCCTCGCTGAATGGCGAGCATGACCCGCTCAGAATAGGAAAGTCCGATGCCACCTGCGAACCATAACAAGTTTAGATCGTCCACCATCTGCTCCGGCTCGTAGCCCCACGCTCTAGTGAACTTCGTTGGCTTCACGAATTGAGCAGTATAACCGAACTCCCATTCGACCGTCGGGCCCTCGAACTCGACTTCGCCGATCACGAGACCGCATTGGCGTTCGATCCAGAGACCGTTAACGTCTTCGACAACACCGTTCACGGCGTCTGCGCTGCCCCTCAGCGCGTCACCTTCGGTCTTGTAAACGTTTATCCCGCGCAAATTCTCGAACGTCGGCTCCATGTCTGATTGCGCGGGACGGCTCGCCACCCATTCGATATCGTTTTGAAACGACGTGATAGCGCGAGGCGGATGATAGTAAGAGCCGTGAAGAGCGTATGACCAGAAACGCACGCCCTTGAGTGGGCCAGGAACAATATCGTTTGTGTCAAAGAGCGTATTCAGGTCCATGTCAGAATTCCTCCCCATCATCCTCAGATATGCCGGCCATCTTGCGAAACGCGTCCATCGGTGCGCGCGCCTGCTTATCGATCAGCCTCTTTATGCTAGTCATACTGCCGCGCTTCGCGAGTATCTTGCGGATCGTAAGCCAGTGTTTAATGAAGTCTGCCTGACTTACGTTCTCGTCACGCTCAATGCGATGCCGCTTCGATCCGAGCAACACGTAATTCTTGAACACGCGAATATTTGGGTCATAGGGTGGCTCCCAGTCATCAGGAAGCCACAGGTCATCACGCTCGATCCGCTTGGGTGGTTCTGGTTTCTTATCTGGTATCCAGAACGGATCATCACTCACTGCGCTATCCCCACCGCAACGCACCCGTATTCAAGCTTGATTGGCTTCATCGGCTCCATTAACTCGAACCGTCCATCGCTATAAAGCGTACCACATTTGACGTACCGAGCGTCTGGTCGAGGTGGACCAATGAATTCATAGTTTGGGTTACAATTGAACCACTGCCTCTGCGCTTCAGTCACTTGCTTGTCTCTCGCAGGTCTTCAAGCAGCGCTTGGACGCGATCCCACTCCAACTCCTTATCGCGCCGAGCCTGATCGCGTAGATACACGAGTGTATGCTCCAACACTTGCTCGACACGTTGCAGGCGCAAAACAATTCGCCGGCTATCTTCACCGAGCATCACTGCAACCCTCGCTCTGTCGCTCTGCGGGAGACTGTTGCGCGAACCTCTTCTGCAGCGCGCTTGAACTCGGTGGACACGAGGTCTCGGAATTCTTCCTCCGATAGCTCGCGTCCCTCATCCGCGAGCTTCGCCTTGATATCCTTGATGCGACCCTCAACAACAAAGGTCATTTCGATATTGTTCATCAGGCCGAAGTGCAGTGTCTCGGCAACGCTCTTCCGGTCGGCGAGAGATACACCACCGCGGGAGATAGCTTCACCGAGCAAGATATTTAGTGCATGCATCACGTCTTCAGTCGAACACCCCTGAGGAATAACCGATGCAAACATCTTGGCCAATTCGATCGGTGGCATACGATGTGGCCGACCATCAGCCTTGGTGTTGACCACTTCGCCATTCTTGACTTCGTAGCTCATCACGCGTTCTCCATCAATCGAGATAAAAATCTGTCAGCCTCTCCACATCCTCAGGATCGCGGTTCTGCATCAGTGTGGGAAACATGATCGTATGCATGCAGACGTCGCATACAAGATCACCAACCCTAAGCCGTGCCTCAGGATAATCTTTCACCTCGCGCTCATCCACCGCGAAGTCCTTGAGGTCGTACGCATCATTAAGCGGTTGCTGACATCTGCAGCAAGCGAAGCTCATGGCTTGGCTTTCCGCAACATGATCTCAGGGCGCTGATCGAGGTGCACGATCGCGTAGTGCCTCTTGTCGCGCTCAGTCATCATGCGAATTTCCCCAATCATCTTCATG
>Ga0210380_10000271_pt1 | contig 25791 bp, 22 predicted proteins | sample PLM4_5_coexredo_FD_155476 | JGI IMG/M metagenome (GOLD analysis project Ga0210380, IMG submission 155476) | Groundwater sediment microbial communities from an aquifer in East River, Colorado, USA - PLM4_5_coex redo | ecosystem: Environmental > Terrestrial > Soil > Riparian zone | place: USA... | reverse complement strand
GGCGCTGATTCCTACCACGGCGATGAAGATGGTGAGGCCGACGTTGTTCAGGACCCACAGCGCCGGCGCCGGAATGCGGCCGAAGGTTCGCTTCACCGACCGCAGCCAGCCGAATACCAAGCCGGCAATCAGCGCGCCGCCGCTGGTGCTGAGGCTCAGGGGGATGCCGCCTAAGTGGATCGTCAGTGCCCCGACGAGGCCGCCCAGTACGATACCGGCGCCCACGAAGACCATGTCGGTCATGTTGGTCGGGCGGTCGGCATAGCCGATCGCCTTGGCCGCGAGCTCGACGTTGCGCTTCGGGCCGACGACCTGGAGTACATCGCCGCGATCCACCGTGGTGCCCGGTGTGAACGGCATCTCGTGGTCCGCGCGCACGAGCTTGCGCAGAAACACGCCGCGGGCAAATTCATGGGCCGCGAGCTGGGCGAGGGTCTTGCCGGCGAGGACCTTCTCGGTGACGACGACGTCCAGCATCTGCACCGGAAAGTCGAGCAGCTCCTTGTCGTCGACCTCGGGTCCGATCGCGGCCCCGCGCGCCACGAGTGCTTCTTGGCGGGTGGCCACGGCGACGACGTCATCCGGCCGGATAAGCGTGCCGGGCTCGGCTTCGATGATGGCGCCGGCTTGGCGGACCCGGACGATGAACACGCGAACTTCCTTCGGCCGCGCCTCGAGCTCGGCCACGGTCTTGTTCACCAGTTCCTTGTTGGTCACGCGGTAAGCGCGCACGTCAAAGCGCCGCGCCATGGACATGACGCCGGGCTCCGCCTCGCCGCCGCCCAACGTGGCCTCGAGCTTCTTGCATTCGGCCGCCAAATCGACGCGCAGCAGCTTGGGCCCGATCGATGCCAGCAGCCAGGCCGAGCCCGCGGTGCCGAAGATGTAGGTGACAGCATAGGCCACCGGCATCTGGTTGATGAGCTTCGTCTTGTCCTCGGCGGCGATGCCGAGCTGGTTGATGGCGTCGGTGGCGACACCGAGGACCGCGGAGATGGTCTGCGATCCGGCGAGCAACCCCGCCGCCGCGCCGACGTCGTAGCCCAGGACCAGGGCCACCGCGTAGGCGGTGACCAGCGACGCGAGGCACTGCAGGACTGCGAACACGACCTGCGGCAGGCCATCGCTCTTCAGGCCTCGGAAGAACTGCGGGCCGACGCCGTAGCCGACGGCAAACAGGAACATCAGAAAAAACACTGATTTCACATTCGCCGAAATGGTGATTTGCATCTGCCCGACCAGCACGCCGGCCAGCAATACGCCGGTCACCGCGCCAAGCTGGAACTTGCCGAGCTTGAAGCTTCCGACCCAGTAGCCGAGCGCCAGCGTCAGGAAGATCGCCAGTTCGGGGTATTGCTGAAACGTCTTCACGATCCAGTCCATTGCGTTGCTCCTTAGGCGGCACCGCGACTGCGCTGCCTGCGTTTGGCCGGCATGCTGCGCGCCGCGGCGCCCGCGCCGATCGCCGACAGCTTGATCAGCTTGAGGCCGCGCGTGTCGTTGTAGCCGTGGATTTCCTTGACATCGAGCTTGCGCATGAACCCGATCGTGTCGGCCGCGATCACCTGTCCGGGCACCATGATCGGGAAGCCGGGCGGGTACGGGATGACGAAGTTGGCCGAGACCAGCTCCGGGCCGCTCGTTAGCCGCTTGTCGATTTCAGGGCTCATCAGCGGCAGGTACTCGCAGTCGTCCTCTTCGTAGGCGGCAAAGAACGCGCCGCGCATGTCGCCTTCGAGCGTGACGCTGTCCGGGTCCTCGCGGTAGCCGTCGTGGAAGCGGCTGAAGTTCGGCAAGTCCGGCACATCCGTCATCAGGCTCTTCACCCGCGCGGCGAAGGCGGCGCGCCCGGACTCGCCGCCCTCGGCAAGTTGCGCCTCGATCTCCTGCGAGATGCCGAGCAATACCTTGATCAGGAGCGCCACGTCGCTGCGGGTGTTGTTGATGTTGCTCTGTAGCAGCACGCTGTTGCGCGAGGTCTTGTTGAGCTGGATGTTGTATTTCTCGGCCAGCAGGTTCTTGAATGCGGTGCCGTCGTAGCCGGCGGTGCCGCACACCAGCGTCATGCGCGTCGGGTCGAGGAAGAATTCGTCCTCCTGCACCGCCTTCACCGCCGTCACCCAGGTAGTGCCCGGCGCGAGGTAGTCGCGAAAACCCGAGGCGCGGTATGCGGCCGGCACCATGGCGTCGGCCCCGAGCACGCGGAAGTACTTCGAGATGATCGGGTGTTCGGCCACTGCGCGGCGGATCGCAAACGCGATCTCGAACGCGCGCATGACGAGTTCGTAGCCCTCCAGCTCCATCTGGCGCCGGGCGACGTCCAGCGACGCGATGATTTGCGCGTTGGGCGAGGTCGAGGCATGGATGTAGACCGCCTCGCGGAAGGCCGAGACGTGGTGGCTGTAATCCTCGTCCCGCACCGCCACGATCGAGCCCTGGCGCAGCGCCGACATGGACTTGTGCACCGAGTCGGTCTCGTACACGCGGATGCGTATCTTGCGCGGATCGGGTACCAGGCGCCGCTTGAGCAGGCCCTCGTCCTTCGGGTCGAGATCCTCGCCCAGTTCGGCGGCCTGCGCCTGGTAGGCCTTGAGCGCTGCGGGGCTGGCGCGCCACTCTTCGAGCGCGGCGGCCGCGCCCAAACCGGTGCGCGGACGCAGGAACGGCGACCAGCGCGCGAATCCGAACCACGCCTCGTCCCACAGGAAAATCAGATCCGGCTTGATCGCCAGGCACTCTTCCATCACCCGGCGGGTGTTGTAGACGTGCCCGTCGAACGTGCAGTTGGTGAGCGTCACCATCTTCACGCGGTCGAGTCGTCCCTCGGCCTTGAGATCGAGCAACGCCTGCTTGATGGTGCGCAGCGGCACCGCGCCGTACATCGAGTATTCGGTCAGCGGGAAGGCTTCGACGTACAGCGGCTGGGCGCCCGAGAGCACCATGCCGTAGTGGTGCGACTTGTGGCAGTTGCGATCGACGATCACGATGTCGCCCGGCTTGGTGACCGCCTGATAGACCATCTTGTTGGAAGTGGAGGTGCCGTTGGTGACGAAGAACACGTGGTCCGCGCCGACGGCGCGGGCGAATTTCTCCTGCGCGACCTTGATCGTGCCGGTCGGCTCGAGCATGCTGTCCAGCCCGCCGGTGGTGGCGGAGGTCTCCGCGAGGAACAGGTTTTGCCCGTAGAACTCGCCCATGTCGCGGATCCAGTTCGACTTCATGATCGACTTGCCGCGCGCGATCGGCAGGGCGTGGAAGGTGGCGATCGGCCGGGCGGCGTAGCGCTTGAGGTTGTCGAAATGCGGCGTGGAAAAGCGGTCCGCGACGCCCTCGAGGATGTTCAGGTGCACCTCCATCAACTCCTCGACTTCGTAGAACACGCGCCGGATCATCGAGGCCGCGGGGTCGCCCGCCAGCTTCTCCACCTCCCGGTCGGTCAGCAGGTAGAGGTCGAGCTCGGGGCGGATGCGCTGGATGAGCCGCGCCAGGGTCACGCCGACTTCGCGCGGCGCGAGGCTCGACGTATCCAGCTGGTGATGGGTGGTGAGAAAGTCGCGCAGCAGCGGCACCTCGTGCTGCGAGGGCACCGGTATGCCGTCATAGATAACCACCGCCTCGATCTTGCCGTTCAGGATGGTGGCGATCAGGGCATCCTCGAGGCTGCCGACCAGCACCGGTTCATAAACCATCGCGTCCTCGACGCGCCGCAGGCGGCGGATCTCCTGCGCGACCTTCGCCAGGCTGGCGGCCGGCGCCGGGGTGACGAACAAGGTCTCGAAGTACGGCCGGTGGGCCTCTCCCCCCTCGAGCGTGGCCGACAACCGGTCCGGTACGCCCGCACTGTCCTCGTCGCTCGCCTCCCATTCCCCGTTGTCATGACGATAGCTGCCCGAGAGCAGCGCGCCGCTCATGCGGCGCACCAGCCGGGCGGCGCCGAGCGCGTCGTCCGCGGCGATGCGTTCGGCCAGCGTCTTCATCAGCCGCGACCCCGGATAGGCAAAAAAGTCTTCCAGCGCGCGCACCTCCACCAGTGCCGCCTCAACCGCGGCGCGCCCGCCACCAGGCTTGCAGTCGCGCGCCTCGGCCGCCCAGGCTTGCGCCCTGGCATTCAACTCGCGCCAGCGATCCAGCCGTGCCGCAGAACTCGAAAAGAAGTGATCCAGTTGCGCAGCGCTGCTGGTCGGGGATGCCATGGCATTCGGTCCTAAATCTGCCGCGGGAGATTGGCCGATCGAGCCGAGGATAGGCAAGCCAGTCGCCCAGGTATTGCGCTAGATCAAAAGGAAGATCGGGGCCGCCTCAGGGGCGCGCCGCCAACGGCCCCGCCGCCGGCTCGTCGAATCCGCCGCCAAGCGCGAGGTGCAGGTTGACGCGCTGCGCGAGCTGCTCGCTTTGCACGCGCAGGCGCGATACGCGCGCGGAATACAGCGCGAGCTGGCGCGCCTCGACCGTGCGCAGGTCGATCGAGCCAACGCGATACTGGATCATCGCGAGCTCCAGCGCGCGTTCGTTGTCGCGCACGGCGCCATCGAGAATGGCGCCCCGCTCGCGCAATGCGTTCTCGGCCGAGAGCGCGTTTTCCACTTCGCCGAAGGCCCGCTGCCCGGCGCGGGCGTACTCGGCGACCGCCTGCTTCTGTTCGGCCGAGCGGATCTCGACCTGCGCGCGCAGTGCGCCGCCCTGGTACAGCGGCGCGACCAGGTTGGCGCCAGCACTCCATACCGGATTGTCCCGGTTCTTCAACACGTACAATTCGCTCGATATGCTGCTGCCCCCGGCAGTCAGGCTGATGCGCGGCAGCTGCGCCGCCCGCGCTTCGCCGACCCGGTTGAACGCCCCGGCGACGCGGCGCTCGGCGGCGACCACGTCGGGCCGGCGCTCCAGCAGTTGCGATGGCATGCCGGCCGGGGCTGGCGGCGGCATTGGCGACAGGCGCGGGGCGACCTCGATCTCCGCCGCCGGATAGCGCCCCAGCAGGAGTTCAAGCGCGCGCAGCGCCTGCTCGCGCGACAGATCGATCTGCCGCAGCGAGTCTCGAAAGGTCGCGACGTTGGCGCGCGCCTCCGCCACCGCCTGCTCGTTGCCGCTGCCCACGCGGTACCGATCCTGCGCGATTTGCGACAGGGTTTCGGAAGCGCGCAGGCCTTCCTGTGCTATCGCGCGCAGCAACCCCGCCTCGATCGCCACGAACCAGCTCTTGGCCGCCGTGGCCGCGAGCGACTGGCGGGCATAGGCGAAGTCGGCCGCCATCGCCGCGGACTGCGCCTCAGCCGCGGCACTCCCGTAGCGCAGGCGTCCCCAGACGTCGAGTTCCAGCGACGCATTCAGGAAGATGCCCTCCAGGCCCCCTGCGCCGCTGCCCGATTTGTCGCCGACCATGCCCACTACGCCAACCGACGGGAGCAGCGACCCGCGCGCCACTTTGACGTACCCGACGGCCTGCTCGACCCGCGCCGCCGCCACCTGCAGGTCGGCGTTGTAGGCCAGCGCTTCAGCCACCAGCGCCGACAGTGCCGGATCGTTGAACGATGCCAGCCAGCGATCGGCGACGGGCGCCGCCTCGCCGCCTGCGGCCTTCCACGCCGCCGGCGAGGTGGTATGCGGCAGCGCCTGCTTCTGCAGTTCATCCGTCGTCGGCGGCGCTTTGAGCGCGCACCCCGCCACGGCGGCCGCAAGGGCCGCCGCGAGGATCCTGCGGCGAACGAGAAGTGCGCGCATCAGTGCAGCTTCAGCACGAGGTAGTTGGTGATCGAACCGACGCGCAGGATCACCATGCGCAGGATGTGGATCGCGTGCACGTGCTCGGTGTAGATCGCGCCGTGGCCGTTCGCGCCTGCGGCGAGGAACAGCTCTCGGTCGCGCTCGGCGACGTCGAACTTGACGGGAAAGCGCCCGGGGACCTGCGGATAGGCGCCGGTCTGCGGCAGCACGCCCGCTTGCGCCATCTGGCCTTGTCCCTGCGCCCAGACGATGGAATCCACCTTCGCCTTGATGATGCGGCCGGGATGCGTATTGAGCGCGAACTCCGCCTCGTTGCCGGGCTCGACCAGGGTGAGTTCGTTCTGCTGGTAGAGCGCGATCACCTGGTAGGTTTCCTCGACGAAGCTCAACGCCGGCGCCACCGGGAACGCGGTCACGAAGGAGCCCGGCCGCAGCTGGACGTTGATCGCGTAACCGTTGGCCGGCGCATAGACCACCGTCTGGTCGAGGTTCCACTGCGCGTTCGCGAGATCCGCGCGGCTGGCGTCGACCTGCGCCTTCGCGGTCGCGACCTGCGCCCGTGCCACCGCCACCGTCGCCTGTTCGCCGTTGACCAGCCCCGACAGCTTCTGCGCGACCTGGGCTTCGTTCGCCGAGGCCGTCGCGATCTGCGCCTCGAGGTCGATCACGTTCGCCTCGGCCTGCTCCAGCGCGAACCGGTCGCCCGCCCCCGAAGCCACCAGGTCCCGGTTCTGCCGCACCCGCAGCCGCGCGAGCTCCGCTCTGGGCCGCAGCGCGCTGACTTGCGCGGTGGCGGACTTGAGCTGTTCCTGCAGCTGCCGCGCCCCGGCCGATGCGTCCACCACGTTGGCGCCGGACTGCGCGAGCTTCGCCTCGTCGGCCGCAAGCTTCGCCCTGGCGACGGCGAGTTCGTTCTGGTACTGGGTCGGGTCGATGCGAAACAGCAGCTCGCCCTTCTTCACCAGGCGATTGGGCTCGACCGGCACTTCGATCACGCGCCCGCGCACCTGAGGGATCACCTGCACGACGTACTTGATGACCCGCACGTCGGCCGACGACGGGGCCACCACGTTGAGCGTCAGGATCAGCGCGGCCATTGCGACGATCGGGATGACAACGACAGTGACCTGGGACGTGGTTGTCCACGGCAACCACTTCAGCTTGATGAAGATCAGCCAGACGAAGAACGCATAGATCGCGAGGAGCAGGGCTTCCATCAGGCGCCAGCTGCCCTTGCGCCGGCGGCCGCAGGTGCCGGCGGCACTGCGCCCAGGTCGCGGCGCAATTCGTTCAGTGACGCCGACAGGCTGCCCTTGACGGCCATCGCATCGAGTTCTTCGCGCAGGCTGGCCAGCTCATGTTCCTGCAGGCTTCCCGCGCGCGCCTTTTCGCCCATCTCGTAGAAATAGTCCTCGTGCTTGTCGGTGCCGTAGGCCAGCCGGTAGCCAACCGGTCTCATGTAGGCCCACAGCCACGCCAGCGGCCACAACATGCCGCCAAACACCAGCGACAACAGGCACAAGGTATGGATCGCCTGCTTCTGCGGATGGTGGCGCTTCTCGGCGATCTTTTCCGGCAGAACGTGCACCAGCCAGAACAGCGCGATGCCGCCGATCGGGACGAGGCAGATGACGAACCATGCGATGTAGGTCGCCGCCGCGTCCATCAACGCCGGCGGAAGGAACGATGCGCATGCCGTTGACGAAAAGCTGAGGGCGGCCAGGGCGACGGCTGCACTACGCGAAACTGAGGCGCAACTCAACTTTTGAAATGTCATCAGGATCAAAACGCGGCCTTCGGCTGGGATACGCAATTATAAGTACGGTCCAGGACTTACACTACTTCCATGAGCAGGAAGAACCGGCGGCCCGCCAAGGGCGGCGCTGCAGAGCCGGCGGATGCTCCCATCCGGCGCGCGAGTCCTGCGCGATGGCTTGCGGCCGGCTTGACGCTCGTTGCCGCAATCGCGGCGGCCGCTTACCTGATACTCGCGCCGCGCGCGCCGTCCCCTGCCCGCACCATCGAGCAGCCGCGCGCGGAGTTTGTCGGCGCCGCCGCGTGCCGGCAGTGCCACGAACCCGAGTTCAAGGCATGGACGGGCTCGCACCATGAGCTCGCGATGCAGTTGGCAGACACCGCCACGGTGCTCGGCGATTTCGACAATGCGAAGTTCAAGTACTCCGGCATCGAGTCGAGGTTCTTCAAGCGCGATGGCCAATTCATGGTCCGCACCGACGGGCCCGACGGCAAGCTCGTCGATTACGAGGTCAAGTACGCGTTCGGCGTCACGCCGCTGCAGCAGTACCTGATCGAATTTCCGGGAGGCAGGCTGCAGGCGCTGTCCATCGCCTGGGACTCGCGGCCGCGAGTCGCCGGCGGGCAGCGCTGGTTCCATCTGTACCCCGGCGAGAAGATCGATCACCAGGACCCTCTCCACTGGACCGGCATTTACCAGAACTGGAACCTGCAGTGCGCCGCCTGCCACTCGACCAACCTGCGCAAGGGCTATGACGCGGCTGCCAATGCCTACAAAACCACCTACAGCGAGATCAACGTCGCCTGCGAGGCCTGCCACGGGCCGGGCTCGCGCCACACCGATTGGGCGAAGCAGGCCCGCCCACCCTACGCGCCGCAGAGCGACAAGGGCCTCGTCATCCTGAGAAGCCGGTGGAACGAGGCGTGGAAGCTCGCGGCAGGCGCGAAGAACGCGGAGCGCGACCAGCCGGCCGCGGACGCGCTGATGTACGTGTGCGCGGCCTGCCATGCCCGCCGCTCCACGATTGCCGAAGGCGGGCCGGCCGGCGCGCCGCTCGAAGACACACATCGCCTCGTGCTGCTTACACCGCCGAACTACCACGCCGACGGGCAGCAGCGCGACGAGGTCTACACGTGGGGCTCGTTCCTGCAGAGCAGGATGCACCAGCGCGGCGTCACCTGCATGGATTGCCACGAACCGCATACGCTCAAGCTGCGTGCGACAGGCAACGCCCTGTGTGCGCGCTGCCACGATCCCGCCGCATTCGACACGGAGAAGCACCACTTCCACAAGGCGGGCGGCAAGGGCACGCAATGCGTCGAGTGCCACATGCCCGCGCAGAAGTACATGGTCGTAGACCCGCGGCGCGACCACGGCATCCGCGTGCCGCGTCCCGATCTGTCCGACTCGCTCGGCAGCCCGGATGCCTGCACGCAGTGCCACGTCGACCGCAAGCCTGCCTGGGCCGCGACCGCGATGGACCAGTGGACCGGCAAGGCGTGGCGCGAACGCCCGCAGTTCGGCACCACGCTGCGCACGGCCTCTACGCAGGGCGCGAAGTCGTTGCCTTCGTTGCTCGCGCTCGCCGACCATGCGGCGGCGCCGCCCATCGTGCGGGCGACCGCTGCCGCGCTGGCCCAGCCCTACTTCCGGACCGGCAGCCTGCCCGTGGCGCGCAAGCTGCTCGCCAACGTGGCGCCAACGCTGCGCATTGCCGCGCTCGGCCTGCTCGAGCCGTTTGAGCCCGCTGTGCGTGCGCAGGCCGCGGCGTCCCTGCTCGACGATCCGGTGCGCGGCGTGCGCATCGAGGCCGCGCGCGTCCTGGCGGACGTCTCCGACGCCCAGCTTCCGGCCGCGGCGCGCGGGACTCGGGAGAAGGCCATGCTGGAGTACGTCGAATCGCTGCAGCAGGATTCCGACTGGCCGGCGGCGAACGCCAACCTTGGCAACCTGCGCATGCGCCAGGGCCGTCCTGACGAAGCGATCGCGGCAACCGAACGCGCGCTTTTCCTCGATCCCCGCTTCGTCGGCGCCTACGTCAATCTCGCGGACGCGTACCGCCAGCAAGGGCGCGACGCCGACGGCGAGAAGGCCCTGCGCCGCGGCCTCACGCTGCTGCCGCGCGCTCCCGATTTGCATCACGCGTTGGGGCTGCTGCTGGTGCGCAAAGGCGACAAGGCTGCCGCGCTCAAGGAACTCGCCGTCGCCGCGAAGCTCGCTCCGGACAATGCACGCTACGGCTATGTGTATGCCGTGGCATTGCATTCCGCCGGCAAGCGTGGCGAAGCCCTGTCCGTCCTGCGTGCCGCCGAATCGCGGCACCCCTATGACCTGGAGATTCTCGGTACGCTCGTTTCGATGATGCGCGAAGCGGGCAAACCGCGGGATGCACTCCCCTACGCGAGGAAAATCGCCGAAGTCTTGCCCGACGACCCTGGGGTGAAGCGGCTGTTGGCCGAGCTGGAAGACAGGTAACATCGACTGAGCCAACCAAGCCGTTCCCCTGTTCACAATCTGGAAGAGAGAACAAGCTCCCCCGCGCTTCCGGCATGAGGTTTCGCTACGACCTGTCGCGCCCGAAGTTCGACGTCGTGACGGGCATCGAGCTGGGAGACCTCGACCGCGGGCTACAAGGTGATCGACCTCAGCGGCAAGGACGAGCGCTTGTACAGCCTCACCTGTCCCCTGATGCTTGCTCCAATCATCGTGGCTATTCCCAAGTACACCAAGGGCAAGCTGGCACTGGTGCCCAAGAGGAAGGACGGCACCCCCTCAAGTCGAGGGTCGAGGCACTCCAAGCGCCTCGCGCCAGCAACACCCCTTAGCTGCTGCCGCCGCCGGGCACGACGGATGCGGCCAGTGTCGCCACCGGGGTGGGGAAGCACGCCGGCCGCGAGATCAAGGAATGGCAGGCGATCATGGATCACCTGCGCAGGCTGCCGGTGATTCCGGTGGACGCGCGCGACGCGAGCAGGTGATGCTAGTGCATCACGCAGCGTGATGCTATGATGCCAGCCATGCGTACGACGGTGCGGGTGGATGACGAACTCCTCGAGCGGCTCAAGGCGCAGGCGCGCAGGGAAAAAGTGAGCCTGACGCGGCTGCTCAACCGCGCCCTCAAGGCGGGGCTGCAGGCGGGAGGCGCGCGCCGGCGCAAGCAGCCGGCCTACCGTGAGCGGGTCCATGCCATGGGGGCCCCGCGTCTCGCCCTCGACAAGGCGCTCGCGCTGGCGGCGGCGCAGGAGGACGAGGAAATCGTCCGCGAACTCGCCTTGCGCAAGTGAAGATCGTCGACCTGAATATCCTGCTTTACGCCGTGAATTCGGCGGCGGCGCAGCACGAGCGCGCGCGCCGGTGGTGGGAAAACGCGGTCAGCGACGAGGACGGCATCGGGCTCGCCTGGGTCGTGCTGCTCGGCTTCCTGCGCCTGTCCACCAACCCGCGTGTGTTTCCGCACCCCCTCGCACCCCATGTCGCGGCGGCAAAGCTCGACGCCTGGCTCGCCCGGGACAATGTGCGGGTGGTGCGCGAGAAGGACGAGCACTGGGAAACGCTGAAACCGCTCCTCGGCGGCTCCGGCACTGCGGGAAACCTCACCACCGATGCGCATCTCGCGGCGCTCGCCCTCAGCCATGATGCGGTGCTGGTTTCGAGCGATATGGATTTCGCGCGCTTCAAGGGCCTGCGCTGGGAAAACCCGCTTCGAGCCTGACGGTTGCCTTATCAGCCCTGCTTCGGCAGCAGCTCACCCAGCGCGTACAAGGTTTTCTGCGGAAATCGTTCCAGCGGATAGAACCGCGTGATCACCGCGACCGCCTGTTCGTAGCCGCCGATCGCGAGATGGCGCAGCAGATAGCGAATGTCGTCCTCGTCGTGGGACTCGGTGCCGATACGCAGCGCCAGGCATTTCATGGCCAGCAGGTACTCCGGCTGGGCCACCATGACCCGCAAGTGATCGAGCTCGAGAAACAGGCTGAACTCCCCGCGCTCGCTCAGGAATCCTTTCACCCCGTCGTTGAGCCAGTCGGGCGCAACGCCCGCCTGCAAGGCCACCCGCGCCGCGGCTTCGCGCACCTGGCGGGCCGGGCGAAACAGTCCGTCCACGTCCTGGGTTGAAGGGCGGGCGGCATAGGCCAGGCACATGACGGCCCCGCCCACCAGGAACAGTTCGCCCTCCGTGCCCGCCCGGCGCAGCTCTTCGTTCAATAGCGCGAAGAGCCGCCGGATGTCCCTGTCGGCGAGCGCGGCCATCTCACACCCGGGAACCGACGCTCGCGTCGATGAAGATGTTCCGTCGCCGGAAGGGCGCCGGCGAATGGCTCAGCAGGTACAGGCGCAGGCTCATGAGCGCTGAACCGAACACCGGCTCGGCGAGCGGCGCCGTCAGCTGCAGCCACGCCGGCGGAGCGACGCCATGCTTCGCGCACGCAACCTCCACCATCGCGGCGACGTAATTGGCGAGATACGGCGTCAGCCGGGCAGGCGGCGAGGAGACCGCTTGCTGCAGCTCGCCGGCGCCAAGGCTTGCCAGCCAGGAGTTGAGTTGCGCCAGGGCGAAGCGCGCGTCCCGGAAATCCGCGCAGGCCTCGGTGAGATCCTGAAAACGGCGCCCCGGCTCCGGCAGCAGCCGGGCGAGGACATAGGCGGACATGTCCAGTCCTGCGCGGCTAGCGGCGCGGCAGATGGCGGCCTTCTGCGCCGGCGAAACCCGGATCTGGAGCTGGCCGGACTTGGTGACGGCGGGCATCCCGGCAGCATAGGCCGGCTTCCCACATAGTGTCAATACCTATGTATTGACACTGTAAGGCGCCAGCCCTAGTAACGGAAGGAAAGGCCGAGCTGCACGTCGCCCTGCGTCACGGTGTCGCCCTTGATCGAGATCACGCAGCCTCCCGAGCAGAACACACCGGTAGTGCTATTGACCAGCGTGGCGTAGCCGCGCGCCTCGAAGCGCAGCGCCACATACTCGCCCAGGGGCCACTGGTAGCCGATACCCAGGTTGAGCGAGGGACGCAGTTCGTTCTCGAACCCGTCGACGCCCGGCTCGAACAGCGTGGCGCCGAGCCCGCCCACCAGGTAGACGCCCTCCCCGATCCTGCCGTCGAGGAAACTGGTGCCGCCGATATGCAGGTACGTCATGGTCAGCGGCACTTTCGCCGGCACCGGACCGCCGGGGGGCGTCGGTGCAATCGCCTGCCCGGTGCTCATCTGCGAATTCTGGCGCGACAGGAACAGCTGCAACTGCCGTCTCGTGTCGAGCTTCAGGTCGAGGCTGACGGAGGCGGCGCCGGACGCTGCGATGGGCAGCTTGTTCCCGCTGTTGACGTCGGTGAAGCTGCCGCCATCGCGATAGGCGGCGTAGAGCGTCAGCGCGTTGTCTTTCGCCTGCGCTACGCTGCTGCCGGCGGCGAGCGCCAGCACGAGGACCAGCACAACCTTCATGCACGCTCTGCTTGCCTGCATCGAGCCTCCTGCGCGATGTGGCACAAGAATAACCCGCCCTCGTTGCTCAGCGGTGTGACGGGTTATCATTGAGTCAGGCAAGAACACATCGAGGAGATTTCACCATGGATCGCCGTTTGCACGCTGTAGTACTGGTCGCCGCACTGCTTCCGCTTCCTGCGGTTGCCGCCGACGCGGTCGAAACGGACCCTTTCAGCCTCTCGCTCGGAGCCTATTTCGTCACCCGCACCAACGGCAACATCCGCCTCGACCGCACGGCCGGGGTGGTTACGATCGGCACCAGCATCGACTGGGAGCGGGACCTGGGCGGGGAAACCTCGATGACGGTCCCGCGCATCGACGGCTACTACCGCTTTGCGCCCAAGCACCGCGTGGATTTCAGCTGGTACAAGATCGAGCGCGGCGGCATCATCTCCAGCCAGCGCCAGATCGATTTCGGCAACGCCTCTTATCCGATCGGCACCTCTCTCGAGAGCCGGCTCGACACCGAGACGACCAAATTCGCCTACACCTATTCCTTCTATCGTAACCCCGAGATCGAAACCTCGGTCTCGGCGGGCCTGCACATCACCAATATCGAAGCGTCGCTGCGCTCCTCCGGCGGCGCGCTCGCCGAAAGCAACTCGGTGACTGCGCCCCTGCCGGTATTCGGATTCCGCCTGGACTACGCGTTCTCGCCGAAATGGTGGTTGCGCACCAAGTACGAGCTGTTCTTCCTCGACAGCGTGGATGCGTACCAAGGCGCCCTGACCGACTTCACCATCTCCATCGAGCATCGCACCTTCCAGCACCTGGGCTTCGGCTTCGGGCTGAACCGCTCCAGCCTGGACCTGGAGGTGGACGACGGCAATAAGCGAGGCGCGTTCAGCACGGTGCTCAACGGGCTCATGCTGTACGCCGTCGTGCGCTGAGCGCCGCGGCCGGCGGCGCGCGCCGGATTCCAGGGCAACCTGTAAGCTTCTGTGCCCGCTTCCCGACCAACCGGGAAGCCCCATTCACAGAAGGGTTTCCATGGAAACGTATTACAAGAGCCAGCACCTCGCCGACTTCGCGAAAATCTCCGACGGCAGCCCTGAACTGGGCAAGAAATTCTTCGACTACTATGGCGCGGTATTCGCCGACGGCGCCCTCACCGCCCGTGAAAAAAGCCTGATCGCGCTCGCCGTGTCCCATGCTGTGCAGTGCCCCTACTGCATCGACGCCTATACCCAGGACTGCCAGCAAAAGGGTGTCGACCTCGAGCAGATGACCGAAGCCCTGCACGTCGCCGTCGCCATCCGCGGCGGCGCCTCGCTCGTCCACGGCATGCAGATGCGCGAGCACGCGAAGAAACTGGGGATGTAAGTGCGACCAGCCACTATTCCGCTCCGCCTCGAAGACGTCGCCGAAGACTTGGCGCAGGACCGCGCCACCCCGCGCGCGACGCAGAGCCTGCAGCGGCGCAATGCCCCGCTCGCCTCTCCTGCCGAGCAACTGCGGCAACTGAAAGCGGTGCGCCTTGACACAGAGTTCTACGCGCTCGCTGGCAAGGATCTGCGCCCCGCGCAACTGGAGATCTTTCAGGTGAACCTGGGCAAGTTGTGCAACATGACCTGCCGGCACTGCCACGTGGATGCGGGCCCCGACCGCACCGACGCGATGATGAGCGATGCCACCGTCGAGCAGGTGCTCGAGGCGATCCGCCGCACCGGCGCGCACACCGTGGACCTCACCGGCGGCGCGCCCGAGCTGCACCCGCGCTTTCGCGACGTGGTGCAGGCGGCGATCGACGCGGGCAAGCACGTGATGGACCGCTGCAACCTGACCGTGCTGCTGCTGCCGCGCAACGCGGGCCTGGTGGACTGGCTCGCGGAGCGCAATGTCGAGATCGTCGCCTCGCTCCCCCACTACCGACGCCCGAACACGGATGCCCAGCGCGGCGACGGCGTTTTCGAGCGCTCGATCCGCGCGCTGCGCATCCTCAACGCCGCCGGCTACGGCAAGGGCGACCCGCAAAGGCGCCTGACGCTGGTCTCCAACCCCGCGGGCGCCTTCCTCGGCGCCACCCAGGCGAGCGTGGAGCGCGAGTGGCGCGAGGGGCTGCAACGGAATTTCGGCATCAGCTTCGATCGCCTGTTCATGCTGAACAACATGCCGATCTCCCGCTTCCTGGAGTGGTTGCTGGAATCGGGCAACCTCGAGTCCTACCTGCAGCGGCTGGTGAACGCCTACAACCCGGCGGCCATCGACGGCCTCATGTGCCGCAACACGCTGTCGGTGGGCTGGGACGGGCGCCTGTACGACTGCGACTTCAACCAGATGCTGGATCTGGAAGTCGATCTGCCCGCAGGCCCGCACATCCGCGACTTCGACGAGGACGCCTGGCAGCGCCGCCGCATCGTCACCGCGCGCCACTGCTTCGGCTGCACCGCGGGCGCGGGCAGCTCCTGCGGCGGCCAGACCTCCTAGGCTCCTTCGTCAGTCGTCGTCGTTGTCGTCCTTGGCGTCCACGACGGCCAGGCCATAGGGGTCGTTGCCCACGCCGGTGACCGTGGCGACCACCTGCCTCTTCTTCAAGTCGATGATCCACACCGTTCCGCTGGGCGTGAACGTCGTGATCCGCGCCCCGCCGGAGATCACGGCATAGCGCCCGTCGGCGGTGATCGCAGAGCCCTTCGGCCGCGCCGGCCGCGCCACGCCGTCCGCATCGAGCGGGCGCGTGACCGGGATGCGCGCCACTTCCGCTCTTGCCGGATCGGAGAGCGCGAGCTGCAGGTTCACGATCGACACGTTGTTGCTGCGGAAATTTGGAATGATCACTTCCTTGCCGTCGGGCGTGAAGGACGGGATGAACGGACGCGTCTGCGTTGCGTCCGCGTCCGTGCCGACGCGCACGCGCGCGGCCTCGACCAGGGGATTCTCGACGTCGATGACCGAGATGGTGTTGCCCTCCACCGCGACGCGCTGGCTTTCGCGGTTCGCCGCGACGACATAGCGTCCGTTCGGGCTGGTGGCGATGCCCCATGGTCCGATCTGCGTCGGGATGCGGCCGATTTCCGCCGTCCGGTTGCCGGCGAGCGCGGAATCCAGATCGATCACCGAGAGATCGTCGGTGCCGCCGTTCGCCGCGTACAGATAGCGCTTGCCGTTGCGGGCCCGGGCGATGGTGACGCCGTTCGAATCGGGGAAGCATCCCCACGACGGATGCGGCGAGAGCAAGGGCACGGGCGACAGAGCGCCGTTCGAGTGAACGAAGGGGCCCTCGGGCGCCTGGAAGGTCGGCGGGCCGCCCGGCGAGGAGAAAGGCACCGGATAGGCGGGGCACCTGATCCCCGCCGGATCGCCGAGCGCGAGCTGCACCGCGCCGCGCAGGCTGCCGGTCCTGCGGTCGACGAAGGTGATCTGGTTGCCGCCGTCTTCGGTGAGATGGCTCTCGGCATTGCCGATGATGAGCATGTCCTTCAGGAGCGCGACGCCGACGGCGCCGAAGTGCCCGCTGTCGATGTGGCGCTCGAGCGCGTTGGCGGTGTTGTCGTTCTTGCGCCGGATCATCTGCTTGATGTTCATCACGGCGATGTTGCCGCGGCCGCCATGCTGCACGAACTCGTCGTTGTCGATGGCGCCGTGGTGGTTGACGACGTAGGCGGTCTTGCCGTCCTCGCTGATCGCGATGTTGGCCGAGTCGCCCAGCAGCTTGCCGTCGAGGCGATCGAGCGCCACCTTCGAGCGGCTCACGATCGCATTGGGCGTGTTGTTGTTCTCCGGCCGCAATGCCTTCCTCAGGTCGATCGCGTACATGCGCGGGTCCCGGCGGCCGGTCGCCAGGATGTAGGTCTCGCAAAGCGCCTGCTGGGCAAAGCACAGCGACAGGGCGCTGCTGACGAACAACGTCGAAAGCTTCATGGGGTCCCCCTCCGAGGATGATTGCGGGACGATGCTAGGAGCGCCTATCGGGCGTGTCAATGGATCGCGCTCAGGCCTTGCGCCACAGTACCCCGCCGGAGGCCTCCTTCGCGAGGCCGTCGAGGTACTTCTCGTGCGCCTTCGCCTCCTCGGGCGTGGCGCGCAGCACCACCAGCTTCGAGGCGTCGATGCTCGCGGCCACCGCCGCCTGTTCCGCCGGCGTCTCCAGGTCCATCACCAGGCTCTCCTGGCCGCGCGTCATCGCCAGGTAGACCTCCGCCAGCAGCCGCGCATCGAGCAGCGCGCCGTGCAGCGTGCGGTGCGCGTTGTCCACCGCGTAGCGCTCGCACAGCGCGTCGAGCGAATTTCGCTTGCCCGGATGCAGCTCGCGCGCCAGCGCCAGACTGTCCACCACGCCGGCGACGTGGTCCGCGAACTTGCCCAGCCCCGCGCGTTCCAGTTCCAGGTCGAGGAATTCGACGTCGAAGCCCGCGTTGTGGATGATGAGCTCGGCGCCGCGCACGTAATCCACGAACTCCTTCGCGATTTCGGCGAACTTCGGCTTGTCGGTGAGGAAATCGTCGGCGATGCCGTGCACCCGCGCCGCGCCCTCCTCGCTCTTCCTCTCCGGATTCAAATAGCGGTGGAAGTGGTTGTCGGTGACGCGGCGGCTGCGCATCTCGATGCAGCCGATCTCGATCACGCGGTCGCCCCCCTTCGCATTGAGGCCGGTGGTTTCCGTGTCCAGGATGATCTGCCTAGGTGCAGCCATCCACGCCCTTGTTGGCCAGCGCATCGGCGCGCTCGTTGCCCGGATGCCCGTTGTGCCCGCGCACCCAATGCCATGCGACCTGGCGGTCGCGCGCCAGCTCGTCGAGGTGCTTCCACAGGTCCTCGTTCTTGACGGGCTTCCTGTCCGCGGTGCGCCAGCCGCGACGCTTCCAGCTGGCGATCCACTCCGTCATGCCCTTTTGCACGTACTGCGAATCGGTATACAGGCGCACGCGGCTGCCATGGGGCAGCGCTTCGAGCGCGCGGATCACCGCGGTCAGTTCCATGCGGTTGTTGGTGGTGGCGGGCTCGCCGCCATGCAGCTCGCGCTCCCTGCCCTCGGCGACCAGCAGCACGCCCCAGCCGCCTGGGCCCGGATTGCCCTTGCAGGCGCCGTCGGCGTAGACCTCTACCACCCCTTCAGTCATGCCGGCGATGGGTGGCGTGGCCGTTCTTCTGCGGCATCGCGGCGAGCGCGCGGCGCCGCGCGCGCTCCTTGCGCCAGGCCGGCGTGATCACGCGCATGCCGTGCACGCGCTTCACCGCGCGCACCACGTACACGCCGCCGAGGATCGGCCACCAGCGCGCGCCCGCCTGCTCCATGAAAGCAAAGCGCTCGTGCCAGCGCGGCTGCGCGAACGGCGGCGCGTAGCAGCCGAAGCGCCCGCCGTTCAACTCGAAACCGAGCAGCTGCAGCCATTCCTTGAGCCTGAGCAGGCCGATGTAGCGCGCGTCCCAGGGAGAACCGGCGCGGCGCGCCGCGAACTTGCGGCGCAGGCCCCACAGCGAGAGCGAGTTGAAACCCGCAATCACCACCTGGCCCTCGGGTCGCAGCACGCGCTCGGCCTCGCGCAACACGTGGTGCGCATTGAGGTGCGATTCCAGGGTATGCGGCAGCACCACCAGGTCGAGGCTCTGCGAAGCAAGCGGCAGCTGCACGGGATCGGCGGCGAGCGCCGCGCCCCTCTCGAGTGCGAGCGAGAAACGGAAGGAGATGCGGTTAGCGCGCAGGAAATCGACCTCCGGCAGGCCGACCTGCACCGCGCGGAAACCGAACACATCCTCTACGGCGTTGTCGAACTGCTGCAGTTCCCAGTCGAGCACGTGCCGGCCAAGGGGCGTGGTGCACCACTGGGAGAAGGATGCGCGCTCGCCGTTATACTTTGCCGCTGCACTGGAGAGGAAGGACTGGCGATCCATGACCGAGATCGTTCCGCTACGGGCGCTGAAGGACAATTATGTCTGGACGCTGCGCAACGCGACGCACGCCGCGGTGGTGGATCCCGGCGATGCGCGGCCGGTGCTCGAGTACCTCGCGCGCGAGAAGCTGCAGCTCGCCGCGATCCTCGCCACGCACCACCATCCCGACCACGTCGGCGGCATTCCGCAGCTGCTTGCCGAGCGGCGCGTGCCCGTGTACGGGCCGAAGGGGGAACCCATCGCCACGCTCACCCATCCGGTCGCCGAAGGCGACGCGGTGGCCATCGCGGAACTCGGCGTGACGCTCTCGGTGCTCGACATCCCTGGGCATACGCGAGCGCATATCGCCTATTATGGCGTGGAATCTCTTTTCTGCGGCGACACGCTCTTCGCCTGCGGCTGCGGCCGCCTGTTCGAAGGCACGCCGGAGCAGATGGTGCACTCGCTCGCGAAACTCGCGGCACTGCCCGACGCGACGAAAGTCTATTGCGGGCACGAATACACGCTCGCCAACATCGAGTTCGCGCAGGCCGTGGAGCCTGCCAACGCCGCGCTCGCCGCGCGCCTGGTGCGCGACCGCAAGTTGCGCGAGGCCGGCAAGCCCACGCTGCCCTGCACGCTCGGCGAGGAGCGCGCCACCAACCCGTTCCTGCGCTGCCGCGAGCCCGCGGTCATCGAGTCGGCCAACAAGTACCTGGGATCGCGCGTCTCGGACCCGGTGCGGGTATTCGCGGCGATTCGTGCATGGAAGAACGCGTTTTGAGCTACTATTCCCTTCCGTGCAAAGACTTAGCGCAACAATGCGAAGTGTTTTCGTAGCCGCGTTCGCGCTGCTGCAGGCCTGCGCCTCCACGCCGCCGGAGGCCGTCGCGCTGGAGCCTGAACCCGTCGCGGCGCCTGCGCTTCCCGCGCCGGCAGAGGAGCAGCCCGCTCCGGCGCTGCCGGAGGTGCGCCTGCTCGACGCCGCGCGCCTGCCACCGTTCGAAGGCGACAGGCATGAGCTGCGCGAACCGAGGCCGGTCGCCAAGCTCGACCGCACTGCGCCGCCCTCCGACCTGTGGCAGCGCCTGCGCAACGGTTTCGCCATGCCCGATCTGCAGTCGCGCCTTGTGAGCGAGCGCATGGAATGGTACGTGGCGAACCAGGACTACCTGCAGCGGGTGTTCGAGCGCAGCCGGCTGTACCTGTTCCACATCGTCGAGGAGCTGGAGAAGCGCGGCATGCCCACCGAGATCGCGCTGCTGCCGATCGTGGAGAGCGCCTTCAACCCGATGGCCTACTCGCGCGCGCATGCCTCGGGCCTGTGGCAGTTCATCCCGGGCACCGGCAAGCGCTATGAACTCAAGCAGAACTGGTGGTACGACGGCCGGCGCGACATCGTCGCCTCGACCAGCGCCGCGCTCGACTACCTGAAGTACACCTACGACATGCACGGCGACTGGCACCTCGCGCTCGCTTCCTACAACTGGGGCGAGAACGCGGTGGGGCGCGCCGTCGAGAAGAACCGGCGCGAGGGCCAGCCCACCGACTACCTGAGCCTGCCGATGCCCGCCGAGACGCGCGGCTACGTGCCCAAGCTGCAGGCGTTGAAGAACCTGATCCTCAATCCGCAGGCCTACGGCGTGACGCTCGCGCCGATTCCGAACGAGCCCTACTTCGCCACCGTCACCAAGACGCGTGACATCGACGTCCTGCTGGCGGCCAAGCTCGCAGAGATGCCGGTGGACGAATTCATCGCGCTCAACCCGGGCTTCAGCCGGCCGCTGATCCGCAGCGCGGTGACGCCGCGCATCGTGCTGCCGGCCGACAAGGTGGAGATCTTCCACGAGAACCTGGAAAAGTACGAAGACCGCGCACTGGTGTCCTGGAAGACCTACGTGCCGCAGGGCGGGGAAAACCTCGAGGCCATCGCCAAGAAGCACGGCCTTACGCTCGGCCAGCTGAAGGAGGTGAACGGCATCGGGCCGCGCTCGCGCACCGTGCCGAACCTGCTGGTCGTGCCGATCAAGGGGGGCGCGGAGAAGTTCAGCCGGCTGCCGCTCATGTACGCGCCGCCGATCGTGAAGCAGGTACCGCGCCGGTCGCTGGTGCACATCGTGAAAGCGGGCGAGACCGAATACGGCATCGCGCGGCGCTACCGCGTCGGCGTCGAGGACCTCAAGCGCTGGAACCGCATCGAGACCCTGCAGGCGGGCCAGCGCCTGGTGATCCAGTCGGCCATGCGCAGCCCGACGAAGGGACGGCCCGTAGCCAAGGAAATCAAAGGAAAGCCAAAGCAACAGGCTCAGAAGAAAGTCAAGAAAACAGCATCTTAGGACTAGTTTCTAAGGTTCTTTCTAGTCAAGCTTCGGCACTGCCGCGAGCAAGGCTTGCGTGTAGGGATGCCGCGGCCGCCGCAGCACCTGCTCCGCCACTCCGTGCTCTACGATGCGCCCCTCCTGCATCACCGCGACCTCGTGTGCGATGTGCTCCACCACGGCCAGGTTGTGGGTGATGAACAGATAGGCCAGGCCCAGGCGGTCCTGCAGGGATTTCAGCAGATTCAGGATCTGCGCCTGCACCGACACGTCGAGCGCGCTGGTCGGCTCGTCGCACACGATCAACTTGGGCTCCACCGCCAGGGCGCGCGCGATGGCGATGCGCTGGCGCTGCCCGCCGGAGAATTCGTGCGGGTAGCGTCCCTTGGCGTTCAGCGGCAGCCCGACCTGCTCGAGCAGCGCGTCGATGCGCCGCCCGCGGTCCGCTTCGTCCTGACCCACGCCGAGGCTGCGCATGCCTTCGGCCAGGATGTCCGCGACGCGCATGCGCGGATTGAGCGAGGCGTAAGGGTCCTGGAAGATGATCTGCATCCTTGCCCGGTGGCGCTTGAGTGCGCCGCGCGAAAGGCGCGTGAGTTCATCGCCCTGGTGCCGCACGCTGCCGCCGGTGGGACGCACCAGCTGCAGGATCGCCTTGCCCACGGTGGTCTTGCCCGAGCCGGACTCGCCCACCAGGGCGAGCGTGCGCCCTTCCCGCACCGCGAGCGACACCCCGTCCACCGCCTTGACGTGCCCTACCGTGCGCCGGAAGACACCGCGCCGGATCGGGAAATGCACCTTGAGGTCGCTCGCCTCCAACAGCACCGGCGCCTGCGCCGCCTCGCGGCCGGGTCCCGGCCCGACGACGACGACGCGCGGCCCCGCGCGCTCCGTCTCCCGCAGGTGGCAGCGCACGCCGGAGTCCAGCAGTAACGGGACTTCGGTGCGGCAGCGGTCGAAGGCGAAATCGCAGCGCTCGGCGAACCGGCAGCCCGCGAACTGGGTGGTGAGCGCGGGCACCTGCCCGCGGATCACCGCCAGATCGCCGCCGCGCCCGGGCAGCGCGTCGAACAGTTTCTGCGAGTAGGGATGCTGGGGCGCGCGCAGGAATTCCTCGCGCGAGGCGAGCTCGACGATCTCGCCCGCGTACATCACCGCCACCCGCGTCGCCATCTGCGCGACGATGGCCAGGTCGTGGGTGATGAGCAGCAGCGCCATGCCGCGCTCGGCCTGGAGTTTCTTGAGCAGTTCGAGGATCTGCGCCTGGATCGTGACGTCGAGCGCGGTGGTCGGTTCGTCCGCCACCAGCACCTCCGGGTCCACCGCGAGCGCCGCGGCGATCATCGCGCGCTGGCGCAGCCCGCCCGAGAGCTGGAACGGGTATTCGTCGTAGCGCCGCGCGGCGTCCGGGATGCCCACCGCCTCGAGCAACTCGAGCGCACGGTGCCTCGCTGCGGCACCCCTTGCCGCGCTGTGGCGCTCGATCACCTCGAGCACCTGGCGGCCCACGGTGAGCACCGGGTTGAGGGCGGTAGAGGGTTCCTGGAAGATCATCGCCACGCGCTTGCCGCGCACCGCGCGCATGGCGGCCTCGGGCAATGCGAGCAGGTCCTGGCCGTCCAGGCGCACTTCGCCCGCGGCGATGCGCGCGACTTCGGGCAGCAGGCGCAGGATGGAGAGCGCGGTCATCGACTTGCCGCAGCCCGACTCGCCCACCAGGGCGAAGCACTCGCCCTGGCGGATCTCGAAATCCACGCCGTCCACCGCGCGCAGCACGCCCTCGGGCGTATCCAGCTGCGTCTGCAGGCCCGCGACTTCCAGCGCGCTCATACCCGCACCCGCGGGTCGAAACCGTCGCGCACCGCGTCGGCGAACAGGTTCGCCGCCAGCACCAGGGCGAACATGAAGACGAAGGCCGCGGCGAGCGACCACCACACCATGGGTTCGCGCGCCATCTCCAGGCGCGCGGCGTTGATCATGGTGCCGAAGCTGGTGGTGGAGGGGTCCACCCCCACGCCGACGTAGGACAGGACGGCTTCCGCCAGCACCAGGCCGGAGAAATCCATCACCAGCGCGATGACGATGATGTGCGACACGTTGGGCAGGATGTGCCGCCCGAGGATGCGCGCGTGCGACACGCCGAAGGCGTGCGCGGCCTGGATGTATTCCAGCTCCGAGAGCTTGAGCGCCTCGCCGCGCAGCAGGCGCGCGAGGCCCGTCCAGCTCGTCAGGCCGAGGATCGCGCACAGGCCCAGCAGGCGCATGTCGGCGCGCTGCGCTGAGGTCGGGAACCAGTCGCCGTGCTTGTCCAGAAAGACCTGCAGCATCAGCACGAAGGCGGCGATCAGCAGCACCCCGGGAATCGAATTGAGCGTGGTGTAGGCGTACTGGATGACGTCGTCCACCCAGCCCTTGAAGTAGCCGGCGGCGACGCCGGCTGCGATACCCAGGGGCAGGAGCACGAGCGTGGTGAGCGTCCCGATGACGAGGCTGGTGCGGACGCTCTTCAAGGCCTGATACAGCACGTCCTGCCCCACCTGGTTCGTGCCGAGTACGTGGTAGGCGCCCGCCAGCGCCGCAACCGGTCCGGCGAGCAGAAGGATCGCGCCAGTCGCCGCGTAGGCGGCGGCCCACGGCACTTGCGGCCAGCGCCTCACCAGCAGCCTTCTGGCCACGAGCACCTTCAGTGACCAGAGGGCGACGGCCGCAGCCAGCCCGGCGAGCACGCGCCACGCGAGGTCCCTGCCCCGGTCGGACTCGTCCTTCAGGTGCGCGCCGCCGTGGCGCAAACGCGGAAATTCGCGCACCGATTTGCCATCCGGCAATTCCACCTGCTCCTTCTGGTAGAGCCGGGTGGCGAGCGGCGCCGAGTAGGTCTTCTCGGTGCGCACGCGCAGCGGCGTGAGCGCAAGGTCCAGCAGCGAACGTGCCTCGACCGAATAGGCGATGGGCCCGCCCGCGTCCTTGGCCGGCAGCGCCGGCCGGTAGTGGAACGAGTCGAGCAGCCCGATGAGCAGGAAGGCTGCGAGGAGTACCGCGGAGGCGACGGCAGCGCGACTGCGGAACACGCGCGCCCAGGGCGCGGCGAGATGCGTGCGGCGGCGGCAATAGAGGGCGAATCCGACTACTGCCGCAACGAGCAGCCAGACCAGCACGTCGGTGGCAAGGAGTACCGGCACGCTAGTTCAGCCGCACGCGCGGATCGACCAGCGTGTAGGAGACATCCGTCAGCAGCAACCCCACGATGTAGAGCACGGAACCGATGAACACCATCGCGCGCACCACGGCGAAGTCCTGCGCCTGGATCGCGTCGATGGTGTAGCTGCCCAGGCCCGGGATGCCGAAGAACGATTCGGCGATCAGGCTCCCCATGAACAGCAGCGGGATCACCACCACCACGCCCGTGAGGACCGGGATCAGCGCGTTCTGCAGCACGTGGCGGAACATGACCACCGGCTCGGCCAGGCCCTTGGCGCGCGCCGTGCGCACGTAGTCCTTGCCCATCTCCTCCAGGAACAGCGTGCGATACCAGCGGCTGCCCGCACCGATGCCGCTGACCACGCCGACAAGCACCGGGAGCACGACGAATTTCGCTGCGTCCAGCCCGCCTGCGTAGCCCGAGATCGGCACCAGGTGCCAGAGCTTGGAGATCAGGTACTGGCCGCCGATGATGTAGAACAGCGAGGAAATCGACATCATCGCCACGCACAGCACCACGCCCCAGAGGTCGAGATACGTGGCGCGGAAGAAGGCCATCCCCAGCGCGAAGGTGATGTTCAGCGCCAGGCCCACCAGGAACACCGGGATCGCCAGCGCCAGGCTCGGCCACATGCGGGTCCGGATTTCGTTGGCGATGTCGCGGTTGTCTTCGGCGCGGCCGAAATCGAAGGCGAAGAGCCTGACCGACTTCTCGAAGAAGATCGTGTTCGACGCCTTGGCCGCGCCTTGCGCGGCGTCATTCCAAAGCAGGGGCTTGTCGTAGCCGCGCTCGGCCTTCCACTTCTGCATGGCCTCCGGCGTCACGCGTTTCTGCCCGAGCTGCATGCGCGCCATGTCGTCGGGCGTATTGACGAGGAAGAACAGCGCGAAAGTGATCAAGTTGATGCCGATCAGGATCGGGATCGCGTACAGGGTCCTGCGGATGATGTAGGCGATCATCTTGCCGCCATGCGCTCGCGTCGCCGGTAGGCGAGAAACGCCGGTACGGCGCCCGCGATCAGGCATACGACAAGCAAGGCGGCCGGCCACAGCACCGGCCGGTTCGACTCGCGCCGCAGCGCCGCCCGCTTGTCGATGTCGACGCGCAGGTACTTGATGTTGTTGCGCGCCATGTTGTTCGGCTTGCCGTTGCCCATCCACGCGTGCGCCAGGCCGTAGGACACGGGGTGGAATCCTCCGATCCAGGGCGCATCCCGCCGCACGATATCCACCATGCGATCGATGATCTTCTGGCGCGCCGCGGAGTTGGGCATGTTCTTCATGCGCTCGAACAGCGCGTCGAACTCCGCGTTGACGTAGTTGCTGGTGTTCTCGCCCTGGCTCTTCATGCGCGACTGCGCGCCGTGCAGCAGGAACAGGAAATTCTCGGGATCCGGATAGTCGGCGTTCCAGCCCAGGATATAGAGCTGCTGGCTGCCCTTGCGGATCTTCTCCTGGAACCGGTTCCAGTCGGTGTCGCGGATCTCCAGCTGGATGGGGAGC
>Ga0210380_10000270_pt1 | contig 25798 bp, 50 predicted proteins | sample PLM4_5_coexredo_FD_155476 | JGI IMG/M metagenome (GOLD analysis project Ga0210380, IMG submission 155476) | Groundwater sediment microbial communities from an aquifer in East River, Colorado, USA - PLM4_5_coex redo | ecosystem: Environmental > Terrestrial > Soil > Riparian zone | place: USA... | reverse complement strand
GTGCGACCTCACGACCACGAGGCATCACCTCGTTGAGCGATGCCTGCGACGACTTGCGCCGTGGGTTCTGTGACTTGACCGTCTTGATCTTGTGGATCCAGCCATGGGCCCGGGCGATGGTGAAGACGGCCACGATCCTGGTCTGATCGGCATCGAGTGAGAGATCGTTGCTCACCGTCAGCTCACCGTTGCGGGTGACGTCGTCACTGAGGAAGTTGTCACCGACTTCGAGGATGTCGATCAGCTCGTCAACGATCTTGATGTTGTCGACGGCGAGGTGGAGCTGACGCACGAGGGCGTCGGCATCGGCATCGGTGAATGGTGGGAACTTCCTCACGACTCGGCCTCGGTCCAGGTAGCCACCCACTCGACGTTCCAGACCACGTAGCCGTGCGGGCCACGCACGCCTGCCGAGTACACGCTCAGCACGAGCTTGCACTCGGGCCAGCGGGCCACGGTGGTGGCTGCGACATGGCGACGGTTGGCCGCCTCGTTGCCTCGCACCTCGATCTGTGACACCTCGGTGTCCCACCGCTGCCGGATGGCGCCGAGAGGCCGCTGTATGGCCCCCTGTTGATTGTGGGCTGTCGTTGCCGCATCCACGTCGTTGCGTGCCTCTACGGGCTCTGTGGTGGCCTCTGGCTGGCTCATAGCGTCGATCCTACAACGATGTTGCGTGAGGCACGAAGGTGGGCCAGCTCTTCGACAAGCTCACGGGCCTGGTCGATGGTGAGCACGATCGTCGTCGTGCCGTAGCGCTCGTTGACTGAGCCTCCGAGCTGCTCGGTGAGCACGGCAGCGTCCGCCTTGTCACGCTCGTACTTGGCCTCACGCTCACGACGCTCACGTCGAGAGCGCTTCTTCCACGCTTCGTAGTCGGCCTTGGCCTGCTCCACCGTGGTTGGGAAGAGCATGCGCAGCGGCACCACCTCGAAGTGGTTGTAGCGGATGTTGTGCACGAGCACGCCCTTGGCGCCGTCGGTGCGCAGCACGTCCCACTCCTCACGAGTCTTCCAGCGGTAGAAGGTCGAGAGCTTGCTCGGTGGGCGGTAGCCGTAGCCGAGCAGGCGTACAGCCCAGCCATGACGCACCTCGGCGTCGTTGTTGGCCTTGGTGGCCTCGGCGCCGCTCTCGATGTAGGCCAGTGCCTCTTGCTTGTTCATCGGACGGTCTCCAGGTAGGTGGTGGGCAGGATGTCGTTGGCGTCGAGCTGCACGACCTTGAACCCGGCGAGGTCGACACTGAGTGCCACCTCGCCGATGACCACGACGTCGCCGACGCTCATGCTCGGGCACATGCGACCGTCGGGGCGATCGTCACGGTTGTGGATGCCGTACACGATCTCGGCGAGACCGGTGAGGCTCTCGTTGGTGAGCCAGATGTCGTCCAGCTCGCCCTGCCACCCACGCACCAGCCGGTCGCCCGGCTCGTACGTACGCATGAACCGAGCGTCCATGTTGGTGTAGTTGGTGTACTTCATGACTGCACCTCACCACTGTCGAGGTGCGCCCGACACTGCTCGTAGCCGAGCCAGGTCGGACGCTCACAGACGACGCCGTTGTTGCGCACCCAATTGCATGACTTCACCACCATCTCGGGGAAGACGTAGTGGCCGTTGGCGCTCGCCTGAGCGAGACTGCGGCTCTGCCAGATGGTGCCGTGCCAGCCACACGAGCAACGGGCCTGGAACTCGTCGGTGTTCGTGACCGGCGTGCCGGTGGGCACGACGACCTCGGTGGTGTGGGTGCTCATGACGGGTGCACCGTGGTGACGACCTTGCCGTTGCCGTCGTAGTGGAACTCGGCGTCCTCGAAGATGAGAGCGGCGATGTCAGCGAGCGGCTCGCCCGTGTCTTCGAGGCGATCGCCCTTGCGACCGTTGTCGAGGAACCAGCGAACGGCCTCGGCGTCGGAGCGGACGTCGGCGATGCGCTCGCCGGTCCTGTTGATGATGGTGCTCATGGTGGTGGTGGTTCCTTGGTGGTGGTGGTTGGTCAGGCGAAGTGGCGGTCAGTCCCGCAGGTCCAGCTCGAAGTCGTGGCCGACGGCGCAGATGCCGTGGAAGATGCCGGTCTGGTCGGTGCTGCTGCCAGCGACCGGGAGCGCCAGGCACAGGCGACGCTGGCCCTCGGGGCCGACGAGCGAGGTGTCGCAACGGCGGTTGTCGAAGTCGGCGGTGGTGTAGGTGGTCATGGTAGTGATGGTAGCAGCGTACCCAGCATCACGCAACGTCGTTGCGCAATGCGTTGAGAACGTGCTTCTGGATGGAGATGGCCCACGAGCTGTAGGCGTTGCGGCCCTTGCGGCCGTTGAGGCGAGCAGCGCCCTCGGCGATCGCACGCACCCGACGCACGTCGGCAGCGATCTGGCCGGGCGTGCCGACGAACGTGATCGAGCCGTCGGTCCACACCGTGGAGGTCTCGTACCGGTCGCCGTAGCCGCCGAGCCCGTGGCTGAGCTTGCTGACCTTGATCGTGATGACGCCGTGGCTGGCGCAGTCGGGGCAGGCGATCTCGGCGCCGCCCTGGTCGATCGTGTGCGTGTCGTAGCAGGTGCCGCAGACGGGCGTCCAGGTGGTGCTCACTTCGCACCCACGATCAGCTGCAGAGCCTCCAGCTCGGCGAGGCTGGCGGCAGCCTCCTTGCTGAGCTTGTGGACCGTGTTGCCGTGGCGCATGCACGGGCACTCGGCGTTGCGAGCCTCAGCGGTCGCCAGCGACTGGTTGGCGTTGTTGGAGATCCTGATCAGGCGGTGCAGGATGCGGTCGATCGGGTCGGCGATCTCGTTCACGCCGAGGCGCATCGAGCCGAGCGGGTAGCCGTTGTAGGTGGTGGTCACACCAGTGATGGTAGCAGGCACATCGCCATCACGCAACGTCGTTGAGAGATTCTCAGGCATCGAGCAGCGCTCGCAGCTCACGCTTGACACGCTTGGCCACGTCCCCACGCCAGAGCTTGGCGTTGCTGAGGAAGTAGCTCACGATGATGCGCCCGGACTCCATGCCGTACATCTGGTCGAGCGAGGTGAGGCAGCCCATCGCCTCGACGTAGGGCACCGCACCGAACCACACCGGCTTCCAGTCGGCGGTGATCTCGGCGGCGATCTCGTACAGCGGGCGGGTGGCGACGTCGCTCATGACGCCACCTCGACCGTGAGACGCAGGCGTGCGTGCTCCGCCGACAGCGTGTCGAACGCTGACCGGCAGGCTGCGTTCGTCAGCTCGGGGTCGATGGCCTCGATGGCCAGCAGCACGTTCCAGATCTGCGCACTGGTCACCTCGACGGCGACCGGCGCCACCTCGACCGGGTGGCCGGGGCAGGCACGGCGGTGGGCGCCGATGCCGAGCCCCGAGCCCCAAATGCGCTTGCCGCATGCGGTGCACACGAGCCTGTACTGCGACGTGTGGCGCTTGTGCTTGGCACGCCACTCGGCGTTCTCCTCACGGGTGGCCGTGACGTAGCGGAACCCGTCGGGCGCCTGGGCCTGGGTGCGCTGGGTGGCCATCACTTCACCTCGTAGGTGCGGACGGCCTGCGGGCCACGGTCATCCCAGGCGACCGTGATGGTGCCGTTCCCGGCGTAGACCTTGCGGATGAGGGCAAGGGCGGCGTCCCGGCTGCAGCCACCGAACTCACGAACGGCGGCGGGGTTGAACGCCTGGTCGAGGAGGCGGGGAGCCTCGGCGTCGAAGTTGGGGTTGGCGAAGAAGTAGGGGTTGGCGAAGAAGTACTTCGTGGAGAACGGGCGCAGGGTGCCGTGGCCGTTGAAGGTCCGCTCGGAGCGAACCGTGATCGTCGTGGTGGTCATGCTGCCAATGATAGCAGCATCATTCAACGATGTGCAACGTCCACGAGTACACGATCGTGCAGAGCGTTGTCGAGACCCTCCATGATCCCGCCGAGCGGGAGCACGTTGATCATCGTCTGCTCGGTGCGCACGATCTCGACCAGCTCGGACTGGTCGCACAGTCGCACCGTGTCCTCGGACATCACCAGCGTGAGGTTGGTGAAGTCGAGGTCCGGGTAGGCGTGGATCACACTCATCACCTTGCGGGCAGCCTGCAGGTAGATCCCAGCATCCAGCATCGCCTTGACGATGCGCAGCTCTATGAGATCCCGGTAGGCGTACGCACGGCGTGTGCCACTGCCGTTGGCCTCGATCGTCGCATGGATCAGGTTCGTCCTCGACCAGTAGTCGAGCTGGCGGTAGCTGATGCCAGCGATGCGGGCTGCATCTGGAGCGCTGTAACTCACGGTAGCTACCGTACCACGGTTGGTTCAACGTCATACCGGACCTATGTCCCGATCGAAGCTCCGGCGGTCCTTCGAGGTGTAGCTGCCGTGGTCCTCGGTCCACAGTGTTGGGCGGTGGCTCTGCCTGACCACCACTAGGTCGGTGCTCGGCGCAACGTCCTTGTGAGGGCTCTCCAGGGCCGCTACAGGCGCCTGAGAGTCGTGGTGCGTCGTTGTAGCACTCGTGGCCCGTACGACCCGCACAGAGCGTTCTACACGGGTCTGCGTGGGCGCTGGCGGTGCTGGCGGTGTGGGCCGAGGAGCTGGTGATGGGCTCGTGTACCACGAGTCATCGGCGGGCGGCGGCACTTGCGCCGCCTTCCAACGCTGGAGCTGGATCATGCCGACACAGATCTCGATGAACACTCCGATGGTGAGCAGAGACCCGATGGCTACGGCAGCGTTCTGCCCGCCCGAGGTGTGGGAGGTGTAGCTGTTGGCGTAGCTCGGTACCTCTTGTTCTGCGAAGTACCAGACGATGCAGCAAACGATGCCGACCATGGCGATCTTCGAGCGCAGCGGGATGTGGATGAACAGCTGGATGATCCACCAAATCACTGCGACCAAACCCATCAGGATGACGATGAGTTCGATCGTGTCTACGGCCGAGTTGGCCCGGCCGTAGAAACGCTCCTCCTCGGTCGTCACTTCTTGGCGACCGTGGTCACCAGGAACGGTGCGCTCACCTTCTCCCCGATCACGGCGTCGACCTCCGGCGTGGACTTGCCGAGCTGCACGAGCGCCCGGTAGCTGGCCACGTCGAAGACGACCTTGGTGAGGCTCTTGAAGAGCGAGCGGCTGGCGACGCCCTGGAGCACGTCGACATCAGCGATGAGGTCGACACGCTCGGTCACGGTGACCTTGCCTGCGTCACGCACGATGACCGTGCCGACGGGGGCGAGGGCGAGGAGTGCCTTCTGCAGCTCCTTGCAGGCGGCCTCTTGCTGGGCCAGCTCAGCCTTGGCGGCGAGGATCTCGTCGGCGAGACGCTCGGCGGCGGTGGTGCGGGTGGTGCTCATGTTCGTTGTCATGCTTTCAGTATCGTTGAAGGGTGTAACAGGGTTGCTCAGGCGGCGGGGAGGGTGATCTCGGAGATGGTCAGCCCGTACTTGTCGGCGCCCCACGTCTGCCCGTACTCGGTGGTCTGCAGGTCCGAGCGGGTCAGGGAGACCGTGAACCGGCCGGTGTTGCCGCCACGGTCGTCGCCGAGCACATGCTCCGAGCGGAAGGCGTTGACGCCCTGCCACAGGTGCGTGCCGTTGACGCCCACGACGTACGTGAAGTCGACGCTCGTGCCGGGCTCCATGGCGGCGACCATGGACTGGATCGTCAGGCAGTCGATCACGACGTCGCTGTGGTAGTTGGTAATCCGGCCGAAGGCGCCGGTCGCCTTCCACAGCGCCGTGCAGATGCGACGGGCGACGGTGTCGTGCTCGGTCCAGCCTCCGGCGACGTTGGCGTCGGCGAAGATCTCGGTGGTGGTGATGGTGGTCATGGTGATGATGGTAGCAGTCGTTCAGCGTCGTTCAACAACTCAGGGCAGATTGCCCTCAATGGAGCCCAGCTCGTCCACGACGCTGTCGAGCGTGGCGTCGATCCACTCGTCCACGTCGTTGTACTGCTCAGCGTCGTACTCCTCGGGCTCGATGCCCTCGACCTCGTCGGCGACCCCGTCGACATCGTCGGCGTACCCCTCGAACTCCTCGGACATGGACGTCGGATGACCGAACCCGTCCTCGATGTTGGTGGCGCTCTCACGCCACAGCTCGGCGGCCTCACGCACGCCCTCGCCGACGACGTTGAGCACCTCGTCCTTGATGCGCTCCACGAACGCCTCGGGGTCGAAGTCGGTGCCACGGTCGTCCTCGTTGCGCAGCAGATCGATGGCGTCGTAGCCGTTCTCGAACGCAGCCATGGCGGTGGAGCGCTTCTCGTTGGCCTCCAGGCGTGACGGCGGCGGCGCCTTGCACGTCGAGTGCCAATTGATGCGGGCGCTGTAGCGGCTGGGCTGGGCCCAGGCGTACGACTGGCCCTCGATGATGGGCTGGTCGCAGTCGTAGCACTCGTGCGGCGCCTTGCCGTCCTTGCGCTTGCGGGCCGAGGCGACGTAGTTGATGCGTGACATGGTTGGTGGTTCCTTCGTTGGGTGGTGGTTGGTCAGGACTGGGCCCGGGCGGCCCGGCGGGCGGCGACCGTGGCGGCCATGCGGGCCCGGATGAGCTTGTGCTGTGCGCAGTAGAGGCTGTCCTCGACGGCGCTACGTGGGCACTGGTGCAGCGGGCCGTTGGTGAACGACTCGGTGCCCTTGCCCATGATCCCCCGGCTCACACGGCTGGAGACCATCTCGATGCACTGGGCGCTCATGCCGTCACCTGATCGGCGATCTCGATCATGCGGACGTGCCAGGCGAACAGCACCGGCTTGGCCTCTTCGTAGCTCGGGTACATGTCGCCGCTGCCCTGGTTGGGGTCGTCCTCGGCCCGCTCGACCTGATTGGTCAGCTCGGTCCAGAACTCGTTGAGGTTGTCGTAGCCGTGGGCCAGCACGAGGTTGGCGAGGTTGCGCTTCTGGTTGCGGGTCATGGGAGTGATGGTAGCAGGTCGTTCAACGATGTACAACGTCTACAGTGCGATTGCTCCACGAGGCGCCTCGGGGCGCTGAGCGATCAGCGGGCCACCGACCTGAGCGTCGAACAGCTCGGGCGGCAGCAGCGGCGTGGTGCGTGCGAGCGGCAGCACCTCGACGGCGAGCTTGCTGCTGGCGAACCCGGCGAGCAGTGCCTCGGCGTACTCGTTGCCGTACATCAGGCGCACGAGCCACACGTAGCGGGCCCGCCACTGCGGGCCGTGGCGGTCGTCGGTGATGATGTGGGCCAGCTCGTGCGGCACTGCGAACCGCCACGATCCGAGCACCTTGTAGGCGATGATGCTGGCGCCCCGTGCGTAGTCGCACGAGCCCTTGGTGGCGATCAGGTTGAGCGGCTTGGTGCCGTACACGGCCTGCCACTCGGGCGTGGCCTCGACCTCCCTCGTGGTGCTCACGAGGGAGGCGAAGTCCTGCGTCTCGCCGAGCAGCGTGTGCGTGAACGCATGCTGCTCGGCGCCGTAGCTGACGCTCTTGGCGATGTCTCTCATCGCCCGAGCGCCTTGGTGCCGCCGCCGACTCGGTTGCGGCCACCGCTGAGGTCAGCGTTGCGTGCGGCGATGGCGCCGTTGCTGCGACCGTTGGAGCTGCGGCCCGTGCTGTGTCCGACCGTGCGCAGGCGCTTGGTCTTCATGAAGTCGGCGACGGCCTTCTTGCGCTCCACGAGCACCAGCTCGGCGCCCACGACCCGCTCTTCGGCGGCCTCGACGGTGCTGCCGTTGTCGGCGGCGTGCGCCACGGCGGCGGCCCGAGCGAACGTCACGCTCTCCCGCAGGCGGCGGCCGATCTCCTGTGTGTACCCGGCGACGAACGAGCGCCGGTAGTCCTTGGTCACGGCGATCGACCGGGACTTGAACTCGCACGACTGCGCCACGGCGTCGGTGAGGAGGAAGTTGGCCAGGCGGCGCACACGCTCGAAGTCCGAGCGGAACCCGCTGATGCGCACGTTGTACGTCATCCCGCTGGAGCGCCACCACACACGGCAGTCGTACGCCGTGGCGACCTCGTTGATCAGGCTGGCGTGGAGGAGCCCGTAGGCGCCCTTCAACACGCCGTACTCGTGGTCAGCCAGCTCGTCGGCCTGCTCGATGTTGAGCATCGCCATCTCGATGCGGTGCTGCGCCATCAGCGACAGCGCCTTGGCCTCGGCGACGGCCTTCTCGGCGGGCGGCGTGTTCGGGTGGTTGGCCCGGCGCCACATCTTCTCGACCTTGGCGAGCAGGATGTCCAGCTCGAAGTTGGTTGCGGTGTCAGTCATGGTGGTGGTTCCTTGGTGGTGGTGGTGGTGGTTGGTCAGCGGACAGGGACGATGCGGCCACCGAGGCGGAGCGCCCGGAGCTGCGTGCGCTCGGTGATGGCGGCGGCGTAGCCGACGATGCGACCGTGGGCCACGATGGCGAACGGCTGCGTCGTGCGGGTCGGGATGCCGAGCGTCTTGCACGTCTCGACGGCGGGCCCGATGGCCGGGCCGACAGCGACGTCGAACCGGTGCGCCTCGCACTCGGCGAAGACCTCGCCCGTGCGGCTGGAGGTGAAGCTCGTGACGGCGGGCTCGCCGCAGCGGGCGCCGTCGCCCCGTACAACGACTGTGCAGGTGGTGGTCATACCAGTGAGTGTAGCAGAGGCACGTCGTTGCACAACCTCGTTGCGACGATTCGTTGAAAGATTCAGCCCGCCACTGCCACCACGAGGCGGCCGAGCGTCCCGCATGCGAGCCCGGCCACGATCACGGTCGAGAACATCAGCGTCAGCCGGTGGCGCTTCACGACTGCAGCTCCTGGCGCTCGATCTCGTCCAGGTCGTCCTCCAGCTCCTCGTCGTCGGGGAACGTGACGAACGTGGTGAGGTGGAGCTGGTCCACGATCTCGCCGACCGACAGCGACACGCCGTTGGGCAGCTCGATCATGGCGTCCCAGTCGTCCTCGTCAGCCAGCTCGATCGCTCGCTGAGCGACCGGCACGAACACGGCGCTGATCGACGGGTAGTGGTTCCACTGCAGGTGGTGCTGCAGCATCGCTGCGTTGCTCACGACTGCTCCTGCAGGATCGCCCGGAGGGCGTCCACGGTGTGGATGACTTCGAGCTGAGCGTCCTTGGCGGCACGCAGCATCTGCTCGGCCTTGGTCACGGCGTAGTTGGCAGCGATCTGGCTGCGCTCGGCCTGGGTGTAGGCGTCGATCAACGCCTGGCTGGCGCTCATGACGCCACGACCTTGCTCACGAGCGCCACCAGGGCGGCGAGCTGCTTGTCGGAGATCTGGACCATGCGGCCCTCGTGGCGAACGTCGCCCCACCGCTCGTCGCCGAGGGCGGTGCGGATGGCCTCGACGTTGGCCTCGGTGCGAGCCTCGTTGGCCTCCTTCTCCCGGCGACCGGCCTCGGTCACCTCGTGCCACGACGCCTTCTCGGCGGCGAGCTTGACGGGGTCGATGACCTCCAGCTTGCGGGCGTCGTGCCGCTCGGTGCGAGGTGCATCCCACCTGCGGGTGGTGCCCTCGTTGTTGATCGTGGCGTACCACTCGACCTCCACGAGGGTGGCGGACTTGCCGTAGTAGCCGACGCTGCGCTGAGTCGTGGCGCTCGTAGTGATGCGGCCGATGTTCCAGCTCCACTCGTTGGAGTAGCGGCTGTTGCTCGGGCGGACCCGGACGATGAGCCCGGCGGTGATCTGGTTGCGTTGCATGGTGGTGGTTCCTTGTTGAGGTGGTGGTTGGTGGTGGTGGTTGGTCAGGACTGGGCGGCCGCACGAGCGGCCCGGCGGGCGGCACGCTCGGCCTCGTCGGCGGCCTTCTTGGCGGCACGCTTGACGGCCTTCGCACGGGACTCGGCGAGCGCCGTCCAGAAGGCGGCCTCGCCCTTCTCCAGCAGGACGGCGGTGACGGTCGGGGAGATCCTCTGCTCGTCGGTCCAGGCGACCGGCGCATCGGGCCAGCAGACCGAGCACAGCGACGGGCCGAGCGCCTCGACCAGCGCCTCGTGGCTGCGGCCGGAGAGTGACGGGAGCAGAGCGAACTGCGTGGCGCTGCGGCCCTTGTTGCAGGTGTGGCAGCGGGTGCTGGCGTGCACGAGACCGGCCGAGCTGGTCACGAGGAAGTAGCGCTGCCAGCCGGTGTAGCTCTGCTCGTGGATGTTCAGCGCCTGGGCGGCGGCGAGCTGGGCGTCGATCGCCTCGGTGAGGTGCTTGCGGTAGCGGACGAACGTCTCGACCTCCCACGACTGAGCGGCGGCCTCGGCGACCTCGAAGTCGGCGACGACCTCGGTCCAGGTGCGGGGGTCACGGTCGTAGCCACCGTTGCGGGTGCGAGGAGCGCTCAGCGAGCGCCACCAGCTACGCACAGTGTCGAGGCGGGCCTCGGCGGTGTACAGGGCGCCCCAAAGGGTGAGCATGATCTCGTCGTGGGCCTGTTCGGGAGTGACTGCGTTCATGCCAGTGACTGTAGCAGAGTCATTCAACGATCCACAACGTCTCTGCCCAACTTCCTCGGACATCACGCCCCCCTCGCCCAGTCGAGGAGGGCGTCGGCGACGCTGACGTCCTCGATCAGCGTGTCAGCCTTGCCGTCGAGCAGCTCGCCGACGATCAGCGCCTTGCGGTTCAGGATCCCGATCAGCGCCTCATCGATCGTGGCCTCACCGTTGGCGGCGAGCAGAGCGTGCGAGGTGACCAGCTCGGTCTGTCCGATGCGGTCGGCACGAGCCTCGGCCTGGCTGTAGTCGGTGGGGGTCCAGGGGAACTCGGCGAAGACGACCTGGCTGGCGGCGGTCAGCGTGTGCCCCGTGCCGCCTGCCTTGATGTTGAGCACGATGACCTTGTCGAGACCGGCCTGGAACCGAGCCTTGGCCTCCTCGACGTTCTCGACCTTGTCGCCACCCATGATCGTGCGAGCGTTGAAGTGCTCGGCGATCGCCTTGACGACTGCCTTGTGCCAGCCGAAGACGATGACCTGCTCGCCCTGGTCCACGAGGTTCTGGACGAACGAGATGACGCTCGGGATCTTGGCCTCGCCAGCCAGGCGGCGGAGTGCTCCGAGCTGCACGAGCGCCTCAGCCTTCATGCTGCGCTCGGTCTTCTCCTCGGCGAGGCGCTCGGCCTCCTCGATGGACATGCCCTCTTCCAGAGCGATCTCCTCGTGGTGATCGAGGAGGTAGGTGCGGAGCTTGTCCCGGGCGACCTTGTACTCGGTGGCAGCCTTGCCGTGCATCTCGACGGCGGTGCTCTGGCGAGCGACACCCTTCGGCGCCCGGTCACCCATCTGGCCACGCACCTGATCGAACGTCAGGCGGCAGTAGCACGAGTCGAGGAGGATGTTGTACAGCTCGGTGAGGTTGGCAGGCTTGCGGTCCCACTGGTTCACCTTGGGGTAGTACCGGTCCATGAATCCGAACACGTCGCCGAACAGCCCGTCCATGACGTTCATGATCTGGAGCTGCGGGGCGGCCTCGCCCGGGTCGTTGGTGACCATGGTGCCGGTGAGCAGGAGCACCAGAGCGTCGTCGTCCATCCAACGGGCGACCTGCTGCATGGCGACCGTGCGCTGAGCCTTGCGGTTCTTGAAGTTCTGCGACTCATCGATGACCAGGGCGTCGAACCCGGCGGCGACGAGTGCCTTCTCCCAGTGCTTCACGACGCTGTGACCGATGATCACGACGTTGGCCTCAGGCACCTCGGTGGGGGTCTGGCCCTTGACCACGGCGACCGTGAGCTGCGGGGCGAACATCTTGATCTCACGCACCCAGTTCAGGGTGAGGCTCGGCGGAGCGACCACGAGCGCCCGGAGGCTGCCGGTGGTCTCCAGCTCGATCGCCATGGCGGCGATGGCCTGGACCGTCTTGCCGAGCCCCATGGCGTGACCGATCACGCAGCGACGGGCGGCGAGGGCGTAGCGGATGCCAGCCTTCTGGTAGGGGAACAGCTCCACGCCGGGGGCGAGGATGCTGGAGGTGTCGAGGTCGGCCTCGGTGGCGGTGGCCATGGCGGCCAGGCCACGAACGACCTCGTGCGCCTCGCCCATCAGGTGGGGGAGCACGAGGTCGGCGAGCGGGCCGAGTGCGGTGCGGTAGTTGGTGGTGGTCACAGGGATCATGATAGCAGACATTCAACGACGTTCAACATCACACCGCCAATTCTTCGCCACGAGCCTGCGCCTCGGCGATGAGCCGGGCGATCTCCGCCTTCTCGACCGGGGAGACCTCGTAACCGATCTTGCGGCGGCACACCGGGCCGAACCCGGTGACCTTGCTCGTCACCTGGGTGAGATCCTCACCGCAGCGGCCGCAGATGTGCATCTCACGAGCGAACATCTGCATCGACTCGGTGGTGCCGAGCGCCCGGACGGCGGCGACAGCCTTGCGCACCCACTCGTTGGTGATCGGGAACTCGTTGCCGCCTCCGGCGACCATGCGCACGATGCGCTGGCCCTTCTTCTCCGGGTTGTAGAACCCCTTGTTCGTCTTGATCGTGAAGTACCACACGTCGGTCTCGCCCGAGGTGGCGGGGATGGCGTAGTTGCCGTCCTCCAGGTCGCCGACGATCTCGGTGAGAGCGTGCACGCCGGGCGTGGTGGCCTCGGCAGCGGCGGGGCAGGCGCCCTCCAGGTGCTCGCAGCCCCAGTTCCCACGGCTGCCGGTGAGGTAGCCCTCACGAGCTGCCACGCCCTGGCCGCACTTGATGCACTTGCCGGGGTAGGCGTTGCTGCGGCGGGAGAGGTCACGGGCCGGAGCGTCGGTGGCGGCCGGAGCCTCGACCACGTCGGCCGGGATGGTGAGGAGGTGGTTGATCAGCGAGCTGGCGCCGGTCTTGGTGATCCGCTTGGTCTGCAGCACCGCCATGAAGGCGTCGATGCCCTCAGGCGCCTGGCTGGTGCGCTCGGCGAGCAGGCGCTGAATGAAGCCGAGCTGCGGGGGAGAGGCAGGGGTGTTGGTGGTGGTCACACCTGAGACTGTAGCAGCAACGTTCAACGTCGTGCAACGTCTCTGGCCAACATCTGTCGACATTTCTCCCATGCCGACGACCCTACGCAGGGGGTGTGACAGGCGGCGGTGGGACCACGACGAACCACCGCCGCCCACACATAGATCCGCATCTCGGGCCCGGTGTTAACCACACTCCGTTGGCCGGAGTGGATGAGGCTCCGGCCGCCGGAGCAGCACGTCAGGCGGTTCGCCCGTTGGCCCCCGGCGGGGAGGGGTGGCGGTGCGTCGCCGCCCGGCGCACCTACCGGCTCGGCGTCCCGAACCAGATCGTCAATTTCGAAGGAGGGGTCTCTCGAAATCGCCAATTCGAAATCGACCTTCTGGCGAGAGCGTACCGGAGGCTCTAGGCTCTGTCTCGACGCTTCATCCCAACAGTGAGGTGCTCATCATTGTCTCCGAGAGCGAGGCCGTCCCCCGGGGCGGTCTCGCTTCGTTTAGCGTTGAGGGTGTGATCCGCTCCACAACCGAGCGCCCAACGCAGCTCGATCCCTCGGTGATCTACAACCGCATGATGGCGGGCGAGATGCACTCAGGCGAGTACATGGAAGACCGCTACGGGCGTCAGCTCTCACCGGGTGCGGTGATGGAGCACAAGACGGCAGAGGCAGGACGCATCTATGGACGGCTGCAGTCGAGCATCGCCGAGACCGGTGTGCAGCGTCCGATCATGGTCATGCCCGGTGTCGAGGGAGCGCCCGACAAGCTCCTAGAGGGGCATCACCGTGTGGCGATCGCTCACCAGCTCCAGCAGAGCACAGGGCGTCAGTACCACGTACCGGTCAACTACGTGACTCAGCACGAGCTGGACAACCCCGAGCCGGAAGCTCCTCGCAAGCCGGTAGCTGCGCCGGTCTACGACGACGACATCGGCTAGTGCGCATCATCCGTTGCAACGACGGCTACAACGGCCGATGGTGCCGTATCTGCGGCCCGTGTCTATGCCGTGTGCGAGACGGTCAGAAACACGACTGGGCCGAGATAGGCACCAACGGTGAGTGTCTGATGCACGCCTCAGGCGTGCATGGTCGACAGGTCAGGCTGAGGTTCAGCCAACGAGCGAGGAGCGGTTCTTCCCGGCTCGCTCGGCAGCAATGACGTCGTCTCGCAGCTCGGGGTTCTCGGCGATGAACTCCTCGACCTCGGCGACGGTGTGCTCGCTGGGATCGAACCCTTCATCGTCGGCATCCTCGTCGCTGCCGTCGAGAGCAGCGGCTGCTCCCTCGGCCTCGCCGGGAGCGTTCATGTCGAAGGTCGTGGTGATCTGACCGAGGTTGCGGGCGGCAAGCTCCTTGGTCTTGAAGTCGTCCTTGTCGGGCGGCGCCATGGCAGCGGCGGGACCGGACTCGGCGGCTGCGGACATCGCCCCGCCCGTGGCGTTGTCGAGCGCCTCGTTGTCTTCGGGGCCGGGGCCGGGCTCGACGGGCACATCGGTGCCGGGCGTGGGGATGGTGGGGTCGTTGCCCTCCGGGCCCATCACGACCCGGTTGTAGGCGGCGTCGGCGTGCACCTCATCGAGCGAGTCCGCCTCGTCGGTGGGGATGATCTCACCGGTCTCGGTACCCGGCAGGTCACGCAGCTCGGGGCTCGTGGTGTGCCGGGGATCCTCGGCGGTGTCGACCGTGTCGACTTCGTTCGTGGCCATTGTCTACTCCTTGGGGCTCGGTGCTCGGTCCTCCCCAACGAGCGTAGTTCCCCCCGTTTCTAGAGGGGGGGTGTCCCGAATTACCCAATTCGAAACCGACGTATCCGAATGCCAGCGTGTCGCAACAACGTCAGTTGCTATCGACCGGCTCGGCCTCCCACGCCTCGGCGAGGATCTCGTTCGAGTCGACCGGCGCCGGGAGCGCCTGGTTGCCCTTGCTCATCGCCCCTCCGAAGATCTGCGAGAGGATCCCGCTACCGCCTGCCGACTCGGTGGTCTGGATCGTCAGCGTCGAGCGGTTCTCGCTCTGGCGAGCTACCGACTCGGCCTGGGCGAAGAGCCGGTCCATCTCCTTGCCGAGCCGGGGATCCAGCTCGCCACCTGCAGCTTCCTCGGCGTGGCGCATGAACAGGATCCGCTGCAGCTGGATCTCGTGCACGAGCTGTTGGGCGTCTCGCATCTGCTTGACGGTGCGGATCTGCACCGGAATGGCGTAGGCGCAGGCGGCGTCGGTCTCGTAGCCGGGGCAGGTGTGGGCGATGAAGCAGCCGTTGCACTGGCGCAGTGCGTTGGTCGAAACCGTTGCTACCTCGTGGCCGTTCTCGCCGCTGGCGAAGCTGCTGAGCACCGGTAGCAGCACCCGCTCTCGCTGACGAGGTTCGGGACGGGCGATAGCAACACCGGTCGAGGTCTCGGACGGTGGCTCGTCACCGTTGTGCGCCGGGGGGATCATTGCTATCCGCTCGTACTGCTGCCACGACAGCAGCGAGAGGCGCACCATCTCGTCCACGTCGCCGCCTTTGAGCTTCTCGATGTCGCCGCCCATGTTGTTGATCTGGCCGCTGTAGTTGTCCACCGAGGCGCTACGGGCGGTCCTGGGGAACTTGCGCACCTTCTTGCCGTCCCACACCTGGAACTCACGGTGCTTCTGCGTGGCGATCCAACCCGCCACGATGGCGTCCGTGATGCACGGCAGAGCGAGGGCGTCGACCTTCGAGGTGACGCAGTAGAGATGGACCGACGGGTTGCGGGCGACGAACACGTTGAGCGGGATCTGGTTGCGCTTCTCCAGCAGGTCGGCCTCCTCGATGCAGACGGCCCCGTGCTCGACCATCGCTTCCAGCGCCACGTCGACATCGACCCCGTCCCACAGCGGGATCGCCGTGCCCGGGAATCGACCGCTGTACTCCATGCCTACTGCGAGCGACGTCTCATCGCCATGCGCTCGCATGATCTCGGCCGCCTTGTCGACGTCCACGGTCTGTGAGGCGTAGAACAGCGTCACGAACGGCAGCAGGTCGTCGGGAGCTACCGAGCTGTGGCCGCCGGAGTTGAGCACGGGCCCGAGGTTGAACCCGACCCTGCGCACCTCCAGCTTGGCGAACCTCTTGCGGTGGGCGCCCACCTCGGCGCCGGAGAAGTACAGCCTCATCGCTTGTACCGAGCGAACCACGTCTCCTGCTGTTGCTGTTGGGTCAGGAAGGCGTCGTTCTCATCTCGCTCTTGATCGCTCGTCGTCACCTTGCCACCTTGGTAGCGGTGCTTGTACTTGGCGGGATCGAACAGCTGCATCTGGAGATGATCGGTAGCGGCCATAGTTACCCACCTTGCTTGGCGACGGCCTGTTGCCACGAGCTTCGTTGATCAGGTTCCCACGCTGCTGCCGAGTTGGGTGCCAAGTAGCGCAGGCTCGGTACACCGAGATCGGCGGCGTTGTTGCAGTCGATGAACCGGCCACCGACGAACAGCACGAGCTTGCTTTGTTGAGCACCACAGAACTGCAGCAGCCGTTCCATGCGCTTACGTGAGTCGGTCTCGGCATTGTGGTACACCGTCGAGAACCTCAACCCGAACAGGCGCAGCCACGTATCCACTTGCGTCGTCGTGGGGTTGTCGGAGCACATCACCATTTGCTCGGACGAACCCTCGGAGAGGGTCATATAGAACCGGAGGGCGTGGGCGTCGGGCTCGATGTTGGGGATCTCCCAGCTGCTGTCGCAGAACAGCCCATCGACCCACACGGCGGTGATGGCGCTCATCAGTTGTACCCACGGCGTGCGATCGACACGTTGGTCTCGTACGGGCAGAACGAGCAGAGGTAGCCCTGCTGGGTGTGGACCCTCTGGCCCTCGATCTTCTCCTTGCGCCCGAGCCACTTGGAGTCGTCGTGGTAGTCGATGCACTTCTTGTCCGGGTACTCGGGACGCTTGTGTTTGAGGAAGCACTTCTGCGCCTCGTCCTTCAACTCGTCCTTCAACTCGAAGACGTCGTGACCGGCCTGGGCCAGCTCGCTGCGGACGTGCTCGACCTCGTTGGCGATGTCGACGCCGACGCCGTCGAGGCGGCCGCCCTGCACCTCGATGTCACGGCCCTGGAAGGCGAACACCCGGCCACCGGGGTGCTGCTCCTCGGTGAAGCCGTGCATGTGGCGCTGCACCCAGTTCTCCAACAGCACGTCGTTGAGCGGCTCGCTGTCGAACGAGTACTCGCCGTCGTAGTCAGCGATCTTGCTGAGGGTCTTGCAGTGGTAGCAGTAGCAGAGCCGCATCGGGCACAGCGTAACGTTCAGCAGCGCTACGGGATCTCACCGGTCAGGCGGCGGTCCTTCTCACGGTCGTAGGCGTCGGGATCCTCGTCCATGCCGATGCCCTCGAAGTTGGGCCTGCGGTTCCACTTCGGGTCGGGCGGCCCCTGCATCGGATGATGTGCGATCGCCCGTGCGGCCGCATCGAACTCCGGGCCCGAGTAGCGAGGGTGACGTCCCCTGATCACATCGGGTCCACGACTTCGTGCTTGCCGACCCGGATCGGGTGCAGCGGGTGCACAGCGCCCGGCAGCGCCATGCGGATGTGGTCGAGGTCGCCGTAGGTCACGCCGAAGTTGCCGTACCACCCGTAGAACGGCGGCTCGCCCTGGAGGCAGTCGACACGGGTCATCGTCTCCTCCATCTCGGCGTTGACGGTGTTGGGGCGCAGGAAGCGCAGGCGGCCGTCCACGGCGCCGATGCGCAGGTCGTCGTTCATCGAGCGGTCGCTGTTCACTGCCATGGTTCCAACGTACTCCTGGGGTGCCACATCACGGGTAGGACGGGAAGTACTGGTGCTCGGTCCAGCCCGGTATGGCACCGATGCGCCGGGCATGTTCGTTCTGCTCGGCGACCGTGCCGTAGTTCTTGGGACGGTCATAGTCCTCGTGCTCGACCGGCAGGAGCATGTCGGGGTTGTGCTTGTAGGCGGCGAGGATCCGGTGGTGGCCGTGCTCGATCACCGTGGCGTCGCCGAAGTCACGCTCGCCGTGGGCGAGCGTCACCGGCATGTGCACGCCTTGGGCGGCGATCGACTCAGGCACGCCGTTGGTCTTGTTGTCCCTGGCCTTGCTCTTCCACATGGCGGCCATGTTCTTCCAGGCGCCGCCGTAGCGAGCCTCGGGGTGCAGCGGCACGTCGATCGAGGGGGTGTGGTACAGCTCCCGAGCTGTCATGAACATGCGGAGCTGCTCGCCGTTGACATGGTCACTGGCAGCCATCAGAGAACTCTCCTGCGGTCGAGGATCACCGAGCTGAGACGTTCGAGCGCTTCTGCCAGACCGGGAGTGCGCTGGACCGCCAGCTCGCTGCTGCGTGACCGGCGCTGCTGCCGGATCTCCTCCTGGCGCTTGATGGCGTTGGTGTGGTGCATGGCGTCGTCACGGGACACCGGGTTGGGCCCGGCGGCACCGACGACCCTGAACCCTGACGACGACCGGCCGTACGTGTAGCCCTCCGGCGACTTGAACTCCTCGATGTCATCGAGCGGCTCGACCTTGTACACCTTGGCGCCGCCACGCATCCCGGCCCACATGTGGGCCTCGCCGAGATCCTTGGCAGCGAAGGCGTGGTGCGGGTTGGTTGCCTCTTCGAGAGACCCGGGCTCGCCCTGCTTGCCGACCTTGGCCGCAGGCTGCACCACGTCACCGGGTGAGAGGTCGGCAGAGGTGCCGTGGAACCACTGCTCTACCTGGAGGTGATCAGTGGCAGCCATGGCGCCATTGTGGCATGACGTTGATCATCAGCCAACCTCGTACTTGCCACCGACCAGAGCGTTCTTGGTGAAGCCACCGTCGTTGCCGCTGAGCCCGTTGGGGTCGATTGGCGGCGGTGGCGTGATCATCGGACCCGACGTCCACGAGCGGTAGGTCGGCGCCCACCGGTCGGTGGCGAGCACGTCGTAGATCGTCAGCGGCACCCGGTAGTAGCCATACTTCGGCGGGAACACCTGCTGAGGTACAGGAGGGCCACGTTGGGCGAGCACGTCGCCTGGTACCGCAGCGAGGTTGATGACGTCATCGACGGCGTACTCGCCCTGGAGCTGGAAGGGCGCCGGGTACTGAGACCGCCGCAACGAGTCGTTGGCGGCGGGGGAGAAGCGGGTCGGCATCAGGTGTACCCACGACGAGGCATCTGCACCTTGCGCCCGCCCTTGGTGGTGATCTCTTCATACTTGGCGTCGTGGACGTCACGCCAGTGCTCGACCGGTACGAGGCGATCGGGATCGACCTCACCCAGTGCTGCGACACGGTGGTGCCCTCCGGCGAGCATCGGCTTGCCGCTGGAGCTGAGCGGGTTGGAGCGAGTGCCGAGCGGGATCACACCGGGGTCGCCGCCGCCCTGCAGGTGCTCGATCAACGACTTGTCGTGCGCCAGCGGCCGGGCGAGGAACCTGCCGACCTGAGTGGCTGAGGCGAGGTTGTTGGCGGTGTAGAGCCGTGCCTGGCGCAACGCTGTCTCCTGGGGCGCCTCGTCGGCCTCCACGACCTTGCGGTGCCACATCTCGGCGTCGGTCTCGATCGGCGGCCGCTTGCGCTCTGCGGTGCGCTTGAAGAACCGCTCACCGGTCACCGGGTGGCCCCAGCGCTCGTTCATGCGGAAGTCGGTCGTCGCCCGGCGGTCGGTGATCTCACCGGCCCGTGTGTCGGTCATGCCAGCGGGGTGGACGCCGAGGTTGACGGCGATGTCGGTGCCCGAGTACATGCGGTCGCCTTCGGCCGGTGCGTACTGCTTGCGGATCTCCCGAGCCGACATCAGCATCTGCAGTTGGCGCTCGTGCGGGTGCGAGCGGAACAGCCCGGTGTACGGGTGCACGTCGCCGTACCCCTCGACGTGCACGGGCGTGATCGAGCGGGGCTCGTCCACCTCGTCGTGCACCGGGCGCATCGGCTTGTCGACGTCAGCCCACTCGGTCATCTTGGCCGGGCCCGTCGGCGGGGTGAAGAGCTGGAACTGGTGCCCTAGCTCCATGACGGCAGCTGCCTACGCTTCTCGGCGATCCGCTGCGGGTCGGGCTGGATCGGCGTGCCGGTGTCGGGTCGGCCGGTCAGGTGGTTGTAGTCCCGGGTGTTGGGCTTGCCCCGGTTGGTGAGCTGCAGCGGTGCGATGGCGTAGGCGGCCGAGACGAAGCGCTCTCCCCGTGCCTCGCACTCGATCCCGCTCATGAGGTTGAACTCCTCGGGCCAGAGGTAGTCGCTCATGTCGAGCCGGGTGTCCTTGTGCACGCCCCGGTCGTAGGGCCGCTGGTTGCGCCACACAGCGTTGCGCAGCTTGTCGCCACGGCGGCCACCGACGGTGCCCAAGTACCCGTCGGGGTACGACCCTTCCGGCGTCTGCCTCCAGTTCAGCCGAGCGGCGTCGAGCGCATCACGGAAGCTCGGGTTGGGCCCGGGCCCGTGCACGCCGAGCCCGAGCTGCACCTCCTGCATCGAGAACCAGTTGTCGATCGTCTGCGGTGCGGTGTGTCCACCGGGCATCAGTCACCGTCCGACTGCACGACGAGATCTTCACGCTCGATCGAGGGCTTGCCGACGCCCGACATGTACGGCTGTCCCACGCCGACGGGGCGCAGGTTGCCGTAGCCGGTGCGCAGAGCGTTGGGTCGGCGGCGCATCTCATCGACCGAGCGCTGCGAGCGCCAGTAGCCCGACTGCGCCTGCGCCATCTGCTCGGGGTTGGCGTGGCCCATCGACAACCTGCTGGGGTCGGCGTTGGCTGCGTAGTAGTCCATCCGAGAGCGGATCGGCATACCGACCAGCGTAGTTGCGGCCCCGGTTACACCGGAGTGGTCGTGGGGTCGAGACCCTCTTGCGTGCGCTTGGTCGACAGGTTGGAGTTGATCGTCGCCGGGGCGCCACCCGTACCGATGTACGTGTTGGTCACCTGGGTGCGCAGGAAGTTGTCGATCGTGACGTCGGCGGTGAAGATGTCCTGCTGCTTCGCTGCGGCCAGCGTCAGCGTGTCGTAGTACGTCGTCACGATCGTGCCGGTGCCGTCGTCGTAGGACACCGCCCAGCCCTTGTCATCGAGGGTGTGCCGGTCGGGGATGAAGCCGATCGTGACGGTCATGGCCATGGCTCAACAGTAGTCAGGGCCGTGGGTTGGGGCGGATCCTCACTGTGGTACGGGGAGGCGGTGGGTAGAGGCGCTCGATCAGATCCAGCCAGAGCTTGGCGGGCATCACGGCGTACCAGTCATCGACGTCGGCGCTGCGTGCCTTCTTCACGATCGCCACGCCGGTCTCGGCACCGCTGTTGGCGATCTCGGCGAGCGTCTCCTTGACGTGCGAGCTGAGGTGCGTGACGGCGCCCTGCCCGCCCTTTACCTCGACGCACACCGGGTAGCCGTCACCGAGGTGCACGTCGCCGACGTCGAGTGCTCCCTCCTGGCGGAGCTTCTTGGCGTAGCGGTAGCCACGACGCATCAACCACCGTTGAACTTTGGTCTCGGCGTCGGTGCCAGCCTGACGCTGTCTGCTCACGAGTTGCCTTGCGGCGTGGCCCACACGTCGTTCGGTGTCATCGGGCGTACCTCTTCGCCATCGATGGTGACCATGCCGGTCGGTGAGATCAACGAGGTTGCGTTGACCACCGCACCGAGGTTGTCAGCAGCCAGCGCTCGCCACTCTGGCTCGTCCAGGCACGTCAGACAGATGTCCTGAGCGTGCTCTCCCAGTGGTCGTGTGTCGGCATCCTCTCGGCCGCACACGTAGCACTTCTTCATGGCCCATACCGTCTCCCCCTGCTCCCTTCTGCGATCGTCGTGCGCCGTGTCAGCTCTCGTGAGAGCGCCTTGGCGTTGCGATCGCAGTTGGTGAACTTCGCTTCCAGTAGTTTCCGTACGTTCTTGGCGACCCTCAGCCTGCGGCGCAAGTCTCGCACATCTGGTGCAGAATCGGCCTGTGCCCGCCCGGTCACAGTGTTGGTGCCGAGCAGGATGTACTCCGCCTTCAACTCGGTGAGGTTGTCTTCGTACCGCTCCTCGACCGCTGACTTGCGCACCGTCTCGACGGCGAGGAAGTCAGCCCACGCCGTGAAGAGGTTGAACAGCTCCATCAGCTCGTCGTCCTCCATGCCGCCGACCTCGATGGGCATGTCGGGGATCGGCTCGCCGGGTCGTGCCGGGTCGGCGTAGCCGTCAGGGTTGTTGACGATCTTCATGCGGCACCCTGCCAGCACGTCGCCCGGTACGGACAGACCTTGCACGTCTTGGTGGCAGGCGATTCGGCCCACGCCGGGCGGCGCACGACACGCTGCTCGTCAACAGCGGTGACGATCTCCCGTGCGCTCTTGATGATGTGACTGATCAGCTCGGGCTGGTAGCCGATCGTGAACGCCTTGACGTCCTGGTTGCCCTTGAACTCGTAGATGAAGATGATGTCGTTGATCTCCGGCCAACGTGTGCGCAGCAGGTGGAGGTACAACGTCGCCTGGCGTACGTGCCACGGGAACGGTGCCTTGATCGACGCCCACAGCCCATCGAGATCGAGCGTGCCCTCCTTGTACGGCTTGTACAACTTCGGGTAGTCCAGCTCGATCGAGCGCAGCCCGATGCTCTTGATCTCGATCAGGCTCTGGTGCTCATCGAGATCAACGATCCCGTCGCCAGCTCCCCGGATCATCAGGTCTTCGTCCTCGACCGGCACCTCGGCGTAACGGAAGCGGTCACCGAGGCAGAAGTGGCACGACGTCTGCATGCCCTTGCCCCACTGTTGGTAGCCACAGATCAGGCACTCCCACATGCCGATGAGGATCCCCATCTGCGTGAACCATCGCTGGTACTTGTCGTGGATCTCGTGACCCTCGGCGAACACGTTGGCGAGGCGGTGACCGATGCTCGGTGGTGGCGTGGCCGGAGCACCCATCACCTCGTACCACGATGAGCGTGGGCACCAGTCGCCCTTGCTCGCCGACGACGGGTGGATGTAGCCGGAGACGGCGACGTCACGTACGCCGTTGATGCGCTCGTTCTCGGAGACGATGTGTCGTTGCAGCGCACCGATCAACGGGTGCACCTTGCGGTAGCTGTTGGCTACCCAATCCGTGTTCGAGGCCGGAACAATACGGCGGCCGCTGGCGCTGGGCTTTGCTCTTGGCGAAGGGCGAGGCGCCGCTCTCGCTTTGACATCCCGCCCCACACCCCTTCCCATATCTGGTTCTCGATTGCGTACGATGCGCAGATTCCCCTCACCTGGCATGGCGGCAGCCCGTCCTTGCCGTTGCAGATCGACTTGGCGATCGAGGTGCGGCGCCGTGCCTCACGTACCGAGGTGTCGTCGGGTACGAAGTACTCGGTGGTGGCAGAGTCCTTGAAACACTTGCCGTAGGCCATCCACCAGTCGACCTTGACCTGCTCCAGGGGGTCGGAGAAGAAGTACGCCCATGCTCCGAGGTCGACGTGACTACGCCGTGCCACAACCTCATTCGGTGTGTCCGTAGATGTCAAGGAAGTCGCCTTCGAGGAGGATGACGTAACAACGCCCTCCCAGGTCGAGCTGCAGTACCGGTACTCGGCCCTCGACAATAGCGTTACACCGGAGTAATTCCAGGTCTGATGCTTTGAGCGTGAAGCTCTTGGCGTCGGTCGTCTTGTTCTCGATCAGCAGCTGCTCGTTGCGCACATCGTTCTTGCGGGTGGGCCCGGCGCCCGACCCAGCACTACGTGACCCTCGGTAACGCTCGGCTGTGCGCTCCTCCTGACGCTGCCATGGACGCTTCATCGGCGAGCAACGATCCTCACCTTGCGGGCGTCCGCCTCGGGGTTGACGACGTGCATCACCGCACCACGTATCTCGGCCTGGAGATCGAGATCCTCACGCACACCAGCAACGAGCTTGTCCTTGCCACGCCAGCGATGCTCGCCGAACACGTAGTACCCGCCGCCACCGACACCGAACACGTCGTAGTACAGACCGGCGGCGACGATGTCCTCGACGTGGTCGAACCGGCCACGCTCGAATCCGGGTACGGCGTCGAAGTAGAAGTTGATCTCAGCGGAGCGGTTGACCGGCGCCACCTTGTTCTTGATCGTGCGCATGCGGAAGCGACCGCCGACGACCATGGTGCCGTTCTTGATCCACTCGGTGCGGGTCATGTCCACCCGCACGTAGAAGGCGAAGTTCTTGCCGAGCCCACCGGGTGCGATGCGTGGGTCACCGTGGGTCACACCGACACGGTCACGCCACTGGTTGATGGCGATGCCGGTGCACGGTCGGTCCTTGCGGGTGTAGCTCCGCTTCATCGCCGTCGTCGCCTTGCGCACGAAGAACTTGTTGTTGAGCATCGCTGCTCGGCCGATGGTCAGCTCATCGAACTCTCGGTCGTCCTCCGACGTCGGGATCAGCGACGGCAGCGAGTCGATGATGACGAGGTCCACGAGCCGGTTCTCCATGAACTTCAAGGCGATGTCGTAGGCCATCTCCATGTTGTTGCCGGGCACGAACTCCACCCGCTCCAGGTCCATGCCGAGCGTCTCGCACCACTCGAAGTTGACCGGCTCGCCTGCGATCCACAGCGTGCGGTGCTTGGGGTCACGCCGCTGGCCGGTGATCACCGTGGACTGTGCGAGCAGCGTCTTGCCGTGGCTCTCGTTGCCGATCACCTCGGACCACGAGCCGACCGGCCACCCGCCACCGAGGATGGCGTCGTAGCTCAGCACGCCGGTCGACATGCGCCCGATCGTGCGGCCCTTCATCTGGCTGCCGAGCACGACGACGTCTTCGCCGTGGGCCCGGGTGATGTCCCGCAGTACCTCGGCGGCGGACTTGATCGTCTTGACCGGCATCAGATGACACGCAGCGGCACGCCGCTGTCGGTCGCCTGCTGGCCGAGCTGCTCGAAGTGCCCGTTGTACCCGCAGTAGTAGCACCGCTGCATCGGTGTGCAGCTCTGGCCGTACTGGTTCATGATCTTCGGTGCGTTGAGCCCGGTGTACATCTGCACCTGGCCGCCGCACTTCGGACACGGCGTGGTGTTGCGCTTCTCATCGACCGTGCCGTTCCATGCGTCCTTGCTGGCGAGCAGCTGGTTGATGTCATCGATGCGCACCGACCGGGGATCGAACGGCACCTGCTGCTGCGGCAGCAACGTCGGCTGCTGTCCCAACACCGGCTGCTGCTGTGGGTACTGCCCCTGCGGTGGCCACGGTTGACCGGGTTGATACCGAGCCACCACAGGTGCAGGAGGGGGACCGAGACGGTCAGCGAACCAGTTGCCCATCTTCTTCTTCCTCCAGTCGCATTGCGACATAGAACTTGACGAGGATCTCCGGCAACGTCACCTGTCCGCACGGCTCGCCGCACTCGGGGCACAGGCCATCCTCTTGGAAGATGGTGTCCCACTCGTCGGAGACGACGACCTCGGACATCCACTTGGCCCGCTCGATCACCCGGTTGAGCACGGCGTCGGGGATCTTCTGGATCTCGGCCTGGCTGCGCTCGTACTCGGCGCAGTCGACGTCGAAGCTGGCGCCCGGCATCCCGCTCATCGCACAGACCTTGGGCCCGAGCGGGTAGAAGGCACGGAACAGGAAGCGCCGCTTGATCCCGGCGATCATCCCTTGGCCCAGCGATCACCGATCGTGCCGGAGGCGATGAGTGGCACCCATCCCTGCAGCGGAGGCTCACCGGTACGAGGGTTGACGACGTTCTCCATGCACTCGATCAACATCTTCTTACCCTCCTCTGCGTGCTCGGCGGGGCACACCGCAACGATCTCATCGTGGACGTTGAGGACTGGCGTGAGCGGGAATCCTGTGTCGGCCAGACGACGGCGGATGTCCACCATGGCCAGCTTGATCGTGTCGGCAGCTGAGCCTTGAATAATAGCATTGATGGCCTGTCGCTCAGCAGCATTGAGCTGGCCCCGCAGCTTGCGGTACTCGTCCTTGCTCCTCGCCCGGCGTGGGTCTATGGTGACCAGCTCCTTGATCCGGCGGTGGCGAGGAGCAA
>Ga0210380_10000268_pt1 | contig 25899 bp, 20 predicted proteins | sample PLM4_5_coexredo_FD_155476 | JGI IMG/M metagenome (GOLD analysis project Ga0210380, IMG submission 155476) | Groundwater sediment microbial communities from an aquifer in East River, Colorado, USA - PLM4_5_coex redo | ecosystem: Environmental > Terrestrial > Soil > Riparian zone | place: USA... | reverse complement strand
CGGCGGAAGTAGCCCACGTCGAGCGCCATGCCGGGCGTCAGCTCGTGCTGCACGCTGGTGGAGAACTCCCAGTTCGCCTGGCGGTGGTTGAACCCGGAGATCAGGTCCTTGTCGAACACGTCGGCGGGGACGGCGGTGCCAAACGCCGGGTTGCTGATCTGCGCGCACTCACCATTGGCCCCCGGGTTGACGAGATCACACTGCGGAACGTAGTCGCGATTGGCGTCCGTCCACGTGCGGGTCACGGCCGTGGGGAGGGCGACGATCGGGTTGGGGTCGCGGCCGAGCCCGTTCAGCGTCTGGCCGAGCAGGTACTTGTTGAACGCGACCTTCAGCGCCGTCTTCCCGTTGCCGAAGATGTCGTACGCGAAGGCGCTGCGATACGTGAGGTCCTGCCACGAAATGATGTCCTGCGCCGGGAAGGTGATGTTCCGGTTGGGCGTAATCGGTTCCGGCCCGAGGTGCTGCTCCGGGACGCTGGTCGAGAAGTAGTCGAAGCGCAGCGCGCCCTGCATCGTCCAGCGACCGACGGTCCAACGGTCCTGCGCATAGAAGCCCAGATCGTTGTCGAGGTTGGTCTTGACGCGATACGTCGCGCGCTCGGTGATCAGGTTCGGCACGCCGTTGTTGAAGCGGTAGGCCACCGGGTTGAGCGTGTACTGGTTTTCGTCCAGATAGCCGTGCGTGCGGTTGAACCCGTACTTGATCGCGTGCGATCCGGTCACGTACGACATCGCCGCGCGATACGTCCAGCTCGGCACCGCGGTGTTGTTGTAGTTTGACAAGATGCCGTAGTTCAGGCCGGCATAGGGGCCGCCCTGCTCGAGGATGGCGTACATCTGCGGCAGCACGTCTTCAATGGCCGGATCGTCGAGCGATCCGTCGTTCACGCGGTAGTGCATGTTGCCCCAGCGTTCGAAGAGGTGCAGCCCCACCGCCTCGAACAGCACGTGGTTGTTGATCGGCGACGTCCACTCCGCGTGCTCCTGCCGCAGCCGCGGGAACCGGCGGTCGCGGCCCGCCTCGGGCGACACCGTGGCGCTGATGTTGTTCGGACAGTTGCACCACTTGTCGGCCTTGTAGGTGCCGGCAATCTTGTTGCGCGGGCTCGCCTGCCAGGTGACGCGGATGCTGCTGTTGATCTGCGTGCCTTTGTTCACGCCCGGCGTCGTGGTGGGCTCGTAGCGCCAGAAGTTGACGGGATCGTAGGCGTACTTGTTGGCAAAGACCGGCACCTCGTTCTCGGTCGTGTTGTAGCGCGTCGAGAACCAGAACCACACCTTGTTCTGCTTGAACGGGCCGCCGAGCGACTCGTTGACGTCGAAGGCGTTCACCAGCTTGTTCGGCGCGACCAAGCCCGCGGTGCGCAGCTCGTCCGAGAAGTTGTCGCCCTGCAGGCTCTCGTTCGCGAACGTGAGGAACGTGGAGTTCGAGAAGCGGTTGCCGCCGTCCTTGGGGACGAAGTTGATGCGCACGCCGCCGGTCGCCATGTCGGCCGAGAGCGAGTTGGTGTCCACCGTCACCTCGGAGGCCGAGCCGACGTCGGGAGTCTGGCCGCCGATGTTGCCGCCGGCCTGCAGCGTCATCGTGCTGACCCCGTTGACGGTGACGCGCTGATCGACGTTCCTGCTGCCGTGGACGACGACGCTCTGGCCGACGTCCTGGATGAGGGAGCCGCCGACGTCGTTACCGCCGCCGAGCGTGCCGGGAATCATGCGCGCGAGCCCGAAGTAGTTGCGCGCGCTCGGCAGCGCGTCCACCATCTCCGCGTTGAGCACGCGCTGCTGCGTGATCGACTGCGTGTCGACGACCGGCGCCTCGCCGGTCACGGTGACCGTCTCTTCGAGCGCGCCGACCCGCAGGTCGGCATCGATAGCCACGTTGCCGGAGCCGGCCACGGTGACGCCGTCACGCTTCGAGGTATTGAAGCCCGGGAGCGTGAACGTGACGGTGTAGGTCCCGGGGCGGAGATCGACGATCTGATAGCGCCCGCTGCTGTCGCTGATGGTGGTGCGCACCTTCTCGATGAGCACCGGGCTGGCGGCTTCGACGGTCACGCCAGGCAGCACGGCACCGCTGGAATCCTTGACGAGCCCGCCAATCGAACCCTGTGCGAAGGCGGTTGTGGAAATCAGAAGTGTCGAAAGCAGGAAGACAAGCCCCAACCAGCTCGTCCGCGCGTACATAGACTGCCTCCACTCGCCACGTGTGGCGCGATGAGACCCGTGGGCAGCGAACCCTGACCGTATTAGGGACGGGGTACCGCGAACCTGGAGGCCCCCTGTGACCGAACCCGCTGAAACGGTGCGAAGGCTACGCCTCCGGCTGGAGGGTGTCAAACGGATTTCGCGTATTACGCAGGCCGATATCCGACATTCGAAGGCTTAATCTGGATCCAACCGGCTCAGTCGGCGACGCGGGGCGCGGAAAGGCGTGCGAGGACGCGCGGCCAGGTGAGGCCATGGGACGAACGATGACGATGGACAGATTTGGACATCGCCCGTGACGGCGCGACAACAACGGAGCGCGCCCTCACGGCAGCGCGATCGTGTGCTAGGGTAGCCCGTCCTCGAGGCGTGCCACGATGCCCGTCCTCGTGCGGTTCAGTTCGGGCGTTCCACGTTGCGCGCCATGGTACAAAAACTCTCAGCGACGGCACGAGCCGTCACGCTCACCGCCCTCGCGCTGCTCGCCGCGGCGCTCCCTGCTCACGCCGACGAGCGCCCGGTCGTCATCCGGCTCTACGACCTCGCCACCGGTGACGCCGAGAGCCGCGCGGCCGCCATGCGCGGCGTCGCGGCGATGCTGGCCGACGCCGGGGTGACCGTCGACTGGCGCGACTGCAGCCGCGGCGGCGACGCGCATCCGTGCCGAACCGTCCGCGGCGCACACGACCTCGTCGTGCGAATCATGCCGGCCTTCGTGGCGCGCGCCTCGGGAGATGCGGCCAAAGAGCCGGCCGGAGAGGGCGACCTGCAGCTCGGCTTTGCCGCGGTCGATCCCACGGGACAAATCAACGTGATGGCGACGATTTATTACGATCGCGTGCTGCACGTGGCGCGCCGCGCCGGCCTCGACGCCAGCGATCTACTGGGGCGCGCAATGGCACACGAGATCGGCCACCTCCTCCTCCGTGTCCCAGGCCATAACCGGTCGGGACTGATGCGGGCCATCTGGACGGACGCAGAACTCGCGCAAAACCGCCGCGACGACTGGAGCTTTACCGACCTCGAGCGCCTCCAGTTGCAGGCCGCGGCGCGCCAGACCGACGCCACCGACGATCGGCGCCCGCCATGGCAGATCGGGCTGGCACGGACGGGATCGGAACGCTGATCCACGGCGCGGCGCCGAGACGCCTGCCTCAGTAGGAGCCGGCCTTGAACCGGAACGTGCCGTCATCGATGCGTTCGCGGTAGGCCCCGTGGCAGCTCTGGCACACCTGGTTCAGCTCAGCGGCTGACGTCTTCACCACCTCCCAGTTTCCGGCCACCGCCGCACGGTCGATCGTAGCGGCGTGCTCGCGCGCATCGCGCGCCCACTGCGCGGCCGGGGTCTGCCCGAGCCCATCCCAGATCGACTCGGTCTGCGAAAACGCCGGCAGCAGCTTCGCAGTCTGTTGCGCGACGTCGCCGGCCTTCGCGCCGTCGGCGGCGGTGCGCAGCGCCGCAAACGCCGGGGCAATCGTCTTCATGGCCGCCGACATCGCAATCTCTTCAGCCATCAGCGGCTTGCGCCCCAGCTCCACCGACGTCGAGCTGACGATGGAGGTGGCCACGAGCGCCGGCTGCCCCAGATACTTCGTCTGCATCTCCGGAGGAAGGTCGAGCGTGTAGCCGGACGCCACCGCTGACAGTGTGGCCGGGTCGAACTTCACCACCTGCCCGCGCAGGAGGAAGTAGTTGCGGTGTTCGAGCGCCGCGTTCAGGTACGGGGCGATGACCAGAATCGGCTTGCCGATGGGCACCGCCTCCTCGGTGCCCGCGGCCTTCCACTGGTCGACCAGAAACACCGTCTTCGACAGCATCGAATCCACGCCCGCCGACACGGTGACGAGCTTGCCGTAGTAGGTGTCGGGGCTGGCGAGAATGGTATTGGTGGCGACCGGCAGCCCCTGCGCCGAGTTGTCGCGGCCCCCGCGCCGCTGCGCTTCGGCGATGGCGACGGCCGCGAGCAGCGCGGCCGCGATCGCCGCACCGGCAGAGACCACCGACGAAGAGCGCCTCACTTGGCCTGCTCCTGCGCCCGCTTCAGCTGCTCCTCGCGCTGCCGCTGCAATTCCTGCTGGCGGCGCTGGATCTCCGACGGGTTGCTGGCGTTCTCGTCCGCTTCGTCATCTACCTCGGAGCGGATCGCACCGGCGAGGTTGACGCCCGAATCGGAGGTGTCGAGCCCACGCGCCGCCATCATCTGCCGCAGCAGCGTCGCCGTGTGCTTGTTCATCATCACGCGGGAGTTGTAGTAGACGCCGTCGGCGATCGTCAGCGGCAGCCAGCCACGGTTGTTGCGCGCGTCCAGCTTGGCGCCGGCGTCCACGAGCAGGGTCGCGGCCTCGTTCGAGCCGCGCCAGGCAGGTCCGTGCAGCGCGGTCTCGCCGTTCTTGTCGACGTCGTTGACCGCGGCGCCGAGCTTGATCAGCAGCTTCACCGCGTCGGCCGACTCCTCGGGCGCGCCCGGACTCTCGCCCTGTGAATAGACGCCGACACCGGCCGCGACCATGAGCGGCGAGTCGCCGTCGATGTTGGCGAGGAAGGGGTCGGCACCGAGTGCCAGGAACGTCTCCATCAGCGGCACGTCCACCGACTTGGCGGCGAGGAACAGCGGTGTCGCGCCGTAGCGATTGAGGCTGTTGCGCCCCTCCATGTCGGAGCTCGGCTCTTTCGTCTGCCGCGCGTTCACGTCGGCACCATGCTCGACGAGGATCTTCGCGAGCTCGAGGCTGCTGACGCCGCCCTGCGGCTTCTGCCCGGGATTGTTCTGCCCGCGCTGCGGGCGGCGGGACCAGGCGATCTGGTGCAGCGCCGTCCACCCCTGCGCCGAGGCGTTGGGATCGATGCCATGATTCGCGAGGAACGCCGCGGCCTCGTAGTTGAGCCCCTGCACCGCGGTCACGAGCGCGCTCGTGCCGTCGGGCAACGTTTCGTCGATGTCGGCGCCAGCCCCGAGCAGGGCTTCGATCGAACCAATCTCGCCCTGCCGGGCGGCAAACAGCAGCGGCGTCCAGCCGAAAAGCGAGCGATCCTTCACCTGCGCCCCGGCTTCGAGCAGCAGCTTCACCGCCTCGACGTTGCCTTCGTGCGCCGCCCACATCAGCGCCGTCTGCTGCTTCCACGTCTCCTTCGCGTTGACCTTCGCGCCCCGGGCGAGCAGCACACGCATGGCCTCGACCACGCCCGTGCGCGAGGCGGTCATCAACGCCGTCTCGCCCTCGCGAAGTGCGACGTTGGCGTCCGCGCCGGCGTCGAGCAGGAGCTCGATCATCCTGGCGCTGCCGTTGACGGCCGCCGAATACATCGGCGTGACGCCGTAGCGGTTGGCGGCTTTCACGTTCGCGCCGGAGCGCAGGAGGAGCTGCGCCGTGGCGACGTCGTCGATGTCGGTCGCCACGTGCAGCGGCGTCGTGCCGTCGGCGGTGGCGACGTTGGCCGCGTTCGGCACTTTGAGCAGCATGCGGACGGCCGCCGCGTCGCGCGCCTTCACCGCCTCGACGAGCGGCACCTTGCCGGCCGCGAAGGAGGACGACGCAGCCAGAAGCAGCGCCATCGCGAGAGTCACAACCTGTTTGTGCATATCGAAGGTTCTCCGCTGGTCAGGCGGGTCCAAGGACCCGCCTCTCTGAGACGTCCCGGGCAGGTCTGAAGACCTGCCCCTACAAAAGCCCGCACGCTACGCGCTGGCCGGCGCGGCCTTGGCGCCCGGAGGCGCCGCCGTGGCATCGAGGTCGACTCTGCCTGTGCTGTCGCCGAAGCTGTCGATCGGGACGCCCGAGCTCGCCACCACGGTGGCCAGGAGATTGGACAGCGGCGTGCCCATCTGCGTGGCGACGTGGCGGTTGCCCTTCATACCGATGCCGCCGCCGACGAGCGCGATCGGCACGTCCATGTGCGAGTGGATGTTGCCGTTGCTCATGCCGCCGCCGATCATCATCAGCGAGTGATCGAGCAGTGTGCCGTCGCCGTCGGGCGTGTTGCGCATCTTGTCGACGAGATACGCGAAGAGCTCGACGTGCCAGGTGCACAATTTGGCGTACTTCGCCATGTTCTCCGGGCTGTCGCCATGGTGCGACATCGAGTGATGCGATTCGTTGAGGCCGATCTCGGGATACATGCGCGCCCGCTGTTCGGCGCCATACATGAAGGTGGTGACGCGCGTGATGTCGCCCTGGAAGGCCAGGTGCTGGAGATCGAACATCAGCTTGGCGTGGTCATCGAAGCGCTCGGGCGTGCCGATACCGGGCCGGTCGTACTCCGGCAGCGGCGATGACGCGTTCTTCTCCTCAGTCTGCTGGATACGCCGTTCGACTTCGCGCAGCACGTCGAGGTAGTCCGACACCGCGGAGCGATCCGCGGGTCCGAGCTTCGATCGCAGCTTGGCCATCTCCTCGATGGCCGAGTCGAGGATGCTGTTCTTGGTCTTGGCCGCGGCCAGCTGCGCTGACGCCGGACCGCCGTCGCCGAAGAGTTGTTCGAACACGAGGCGAGGGCTGGCCTGCGTCGGCAGCGGCGTCGAGGGCGAGGCCCACGCCAACGTGGTGCCGTAGGCGCAGCTGTAGCCGGTATCGCAGCCCCCGGTGACCGAATTGGGCAGGATGGCGAGCTCGAGCGACGGCAGCGGCGTGTCCTGCTTGAACTGCGAGGCGATCACCTGGTCCGCCGACGTGCCGTTGCGCAGGTCCGATCCTTCGGTGCGCTTGATGTGCGCGCCGGTGAGCCACGAGCCGGTGCTGCGGGTGTGATCGCCGTTGCCGTCGCCGAAGCTCTCGGCCTGGCGGTTGTGCAGGCCGCTGACCACGGTCAACTGGTTGCGGAACGGTTCGAGCGGCTTGAGGATGGGCGAGAACTCGAAGTCGGTGCCGACGGTCTGCGGCTTCCAGTAGTTCACCCCGGTGTGGTTCATCGCCACCCCGTTCGGCATGTAGAAGAACCCGTAACGGCGCACCGGCTTTGCGGCGGTGTTCACCGCGGCGGTCAGCGCCGGCACCATCGCGTCCAGCAGGGGCAACGCCAGCGACACGCCCATCCCGCGCAGCACCGTGCGGCGCGACAAAGCCCTCTTCGTGATGATCATGACTCGACTCTCCTCATCTGGAACGGCGCGCTCTTGACGATCCCCAGGACAATCGACGAGAAGCGGTGTTGCTGCGGCGCCCCGGCGCGCAGGATGGCGCGCACCGTGGGCATGTCGTAGTACTCGACGCCGCGCCCGAGCGCATAGGTCATCAGCGTCCTGGTCATATTCACGAGGAACTGGTCGGAGTGGCTGACCAGCACCTGTCGCAGACCCGGCAGCCCGTCGATACGGCTGCCATCGGCGTAGACACCGGAGTTGTCGATCGGCTCGTAGTTCTCGTCCACCGTCCGGTACTTCCCGACCGCGTCGAAGCTCTCGAGCGCGAAGCCGATCGGGTCCATCAGCTTGTGGCACGACGCGCACACGGCGTTGGCGCGGTGCGCCTCGAGCCGCTGCCGCAGCGTCTTCACCTTGGTCACCAGGTCGCCGTTCTCCTGCAGGTTGGGCACGTCGGGCGGCGGCTCGGGCGGCGGCGCGCCGAGCACGTTCTGCAGCACCCACTTGCCGCGCACGACCGGCGAGGTGCGGTTCGGCAACGCCGTGACGGTGAGAATCGCGCCCTTGCCGAGCAGGCCGCGCCGCGGGCTGTCGGGTGCGAGCGTCACGCGCTGGAAGTTCACGCCCTTCACGTTCGAGATGCCGTAGTGGTCCGCGAGCCGTTCGTTGACGAAGGTATAGTCGGCGGTGAGCAGGTCCACGAGCGGCCGGTCTTCACGCACGATGCTGTCGAAGAACAGCTCCGCCTCGCGCTGGAAGGCGCGCGCCAGCGTGTCGCCGTAGTCGGGATAGAGAAACGGATCCGGCACGATGTCGACCAGCCGCCGCAGCGACAGCCACTGCCCCGCGAAGTTCACGGTAAAGGCCTGCGAGCGCGAGTCCGCCAGCAGCCGCCGGGTCTGCTTCTCGAGCACCGCCGGCTCGTGCAGCTTGTTGGCGATCGCCAGGTCGAGGAGCTCGTCGTCGGGGATGCTGCTCCAGAGGAAGAACGAGAGACGTGAGGCGAGCGCCAGATCGCTGATGCGGTAGGAGCCGTTCGCGGCGACCTCCGGAGCGAACTCGGTGCGGAAGAGGAAGGATGGGCTGACCAGGATGCGCTGCAGCGCCAGCTCCACGCCGCCATCGAAGTCGCTCTTGGTACGTCCGTCGGCGTAGAACGCCATCACCACCGACATGTCCTCGTCGGTGACCGGCCGGCGGTAGGCCCGCCGCGCCAGCGACGACAGAATCTTGCGCGCGCACCCGAGCTCTTCCGACGCCTTCGCCGGGCGGCACGTGTACACCTTCTGATAGCCCGGCGCGCCGGTGGCGCCACCCGGATTGACCGGGCCCATGATCTCGAGCTCGCGCAGCGACGCACCCTCGCGCGTCTCGCGATTGTCGGTCGGACCACGGCCGATGTACGGCTTGAGGAACGGCTTGCGGAAGCCTTCGGAGACGGCGTTGGTCTTGGCGACGAACGTGGCGCGCACCTCATGGAGGCCACTCTTCATCGGCACCCGGATCACCCAGTTGTCGTCGAGCTTGCGTCGGGCCAGCGCCGCCTCGTCGGGAATCGCATCGCCATTCGCGTCGCGCTGCACGACCTTCTGCCGCGCCTGCCCGGGCGCCCTGGCGACCTGACGCTCCATGTTCAGATCCTCATCGGTCCCCGGGATCGTGAACATGTGGACGAACTCGCCGTCGATGCTGATCTCGAGCTGCTGCTCACCGATGAAGCGCGGAATGTCGGAGTCGATGCCCCGGCCGACGCGCGCCTTGAGGTCGAACTCGCCGTCCCGTGGCGCCAGGTAGTTCACCAGGATGCCGCCGCGCGTGCCGACCGGCATCCCTTCGAGACGCACATCCTGATCGAGCTGGTCGGGGACGCGATAGAGATCGCCGTTCGGGGGGCCCGGCGTACCGAGCGCGAGCCGGGAGATCTTCTGAGCCGCGTTGAGATAGCGCTCGGTGAGCAGCGGTGACAGCTTCAGGACGCCCGCAATGTTGTCGAAGCCGTAGCTGATTTCGTCGGTCGGCAGCCACTGCGAGGCGTCCACTTCGAAGCCGAGCAGATCGCGGATGGCGTTCTGGTACTCGGCGCGGTTCAGACGATGGAAAGGCTCGGTGCGGCCTGGATTCGGGTTGGCGTCCGCAGCGCGATCGAGCGCGGCTTCGAGCGACGCGGTGAAGCCGTCCATCACTGCCGGCTGCGCCCGTGGCAGCCCGGCCGGTGGCATCAGGCCGGCCTTGAGCTTCACCACCGCCTTCTCCCAGACCTCGGCGTCCTTGCCGACATCGGCGACGTCGAGCGTATCGAGCGCGAGGCCGCCCGTCTTCAGCCGCTGGTTGTGACAGGTGATGCAGTAGGTGTTGAGAAAGGCTTTGGAAGGAACGGGAGTGGCCTCGTGCGATGCGACCGGCGCCGCGGCCGCCGTGACTGGCGGCGCCGGCTGCACGCCCGGTGGCGACTGCGCCGGCGCGGCCGGCGCGGTGCTGACCGTGGTGGACTGCAGCACGGCCCAGCCGGCAAGGAAGAACACGCCAATCGAGACCCCACGCACCCTTGTCATGTGAACGCCCTCGCCCGTGCTGCCAAAGTGCAAGGCGGGTTCCAGTGCGGGCGCCGCGTCGCGCCACTCGCACGCGGCCGCGTAACGTCATGACCCACAGGCACTTTCACGTGCGCCGCGCCGGGCGCTGGCCGGGTGCCAGACGGTGGGGGGCGTGAACAACGGCGTTCGCCACTCAAAGGGCGGGCCACAGAAATGTTCCGCGAGCCGATCGCGAAAGCGCATGCGGGCCTCGATCGGGCGGCGCGCGCGTCCCCGCGGGCGGTGCCTCTCGCAACGTGTGGACAAAACGGTTCATCACCGGAGCGTGGTCGACAACGTTGTGGCTTTTCAACGCGCCAAACCAGTGTCGGCGGCGCACGCCCACGCGCCGTGCCGGCAGATTCGCACTGCAAACACGCATGCGCGCGAGCGCACGTGCACAGCTGGCACTGCAGTTGCCTCCTGGATCGAACAGGAGGACTTCGCATGCACCGTCACTTGGCCTGGCTGCTCACGCTCACGCTCGCGCTCCTGCTCTCGACACGGCTCGTCGCGCAGCAGAACGCCACGGTGCAGGGCACCGTGCTCGACGAGTCGCGCAGCGTGCTGCCCGGCGTCACGGTGACCGCCACCGAGATCAATACGGGCTATCAGTCGATCGCGGTCACACTCGAGGACGGCCGCTACCGGCTCGAGAACCTGCCGCCCGGCCAGTACAAGCTGCGCATCGAGCTGCCTGGCTTCGCGGCCACGGAAATCCCCGTGGTCGAGCTACTCGTCGGCGCCAACGCGACGGTGCCACCGATCGCGATGAAGGTCGCCAGCCTCGAGGAAACCGTCACCGTGAGCGGCGAGTCGCCGCTCGTGGACCTGCGCTCGTCGCAGGTGGCGGGCAACATCGATCGCCGCCAGATGGCGGAGCTGCCGCTACAGGGGCGCAACTGGCAGGAGCTCTCGTTGATGGTCAAGGGCGTGACCGCCAACAACGTGACCAACACACCGGGCGCCATCGACAACCAGTTCCAGCTCAATCTCGACGGTCAGCAGATCACGCAGCGAGTGGCCGGCTCGGGCTTCGGTCAGCCCAAGGTGAGCCGCGAGGCGATCGCCGAGTTCCAGATCGTCACCAACATGTTCGACATCACGCAGGGCCGATCGACCGGCATGCAGGTGCAGGCGATCTCCCGCTCGGGCACCAACGACCTGCGCGCGTCCGCCTACGGGTTCTTCCGCGACGACGCCCTGAACGCGCCCGATCCCGTGGCGCACAAGGTGCTGCCGTTCCAGAACCAGCAGGTCGGCGTCACGGCCGGCGGACCGATCGTGCAGAACACGGCGCACTTCTTCGGGTCGTACGAGTACGAGCGCCAGCCCGCCGACGTGTTCCTCGCGCCGACGCGCCTGCCGAACCAGACGTTCGAGTTCGAGACCAAGGATGTCAACCGGAACTATCTTGGCCGCGTCGACTTCCAGCACTCGTCCTTGGGCAACATCTCGGCCCGCTTTCAGCGCTGGGAGTTCTTCAACCCGTTCTCGATCTCGAGCGGCACGGCGCACCCGTCCACCGCCGACAACTTGAAGTCCTACGCCACGAACCTGGGCGGCACCTGGACCCACGTCGTGAACTCCAGTCTGATGATGCAGGCGCTGGGCGGCATGAACCGCTTCTCCTGGTACAACGACGCCCAGCCCTCGATGGACGTGCAGTTCCACAACACGCCCTTCTACGTGCCGCAGTTCAGCTTTCCCGGCCTGACGATCGGCGGCGCGTCGAACTACCCCAACGACACCTGGCAGAACACCTACAGCGGGCGCCTGGACGTGAACGGCCACAAGGGCTCGCACGACTTCAAGATGGGCGGCGAGTACCTCCGCGTGCGCGACACCAAGGAATGGTCGCTCAACCGGCGGGGCACCTACGTATTCAATACCCGTCCGTCGGACGCCGAACTCGAGCGCCGCTTCCCCGCCGACGCGTGGAACGATCCGGCGGCGTGGGACGTGAGCGGCCTCGAACCGTATCTGCAGCGCTTCGACATCAACTTCCACCCCGACTACCTGATCGACATCCCGCGCCCGACGATGGCGTTGTGGATCGGCGACAACTGGCGGGCGACGAGCAACCTGACGATCAACGCCGGCGTGCGCTACGACGCCGACTGGGGCGCCACCGATCCTCCGGGGGTCACCGAGACCGTGATCCTGATCGACAACGGCCGCGAGTCGGACGACTTCGGCTTCAAGACGGGCATCCGCGATCTGAACAACATTGCACCGCGGGTGGGATTTGCCTACAACGTCGGCGGCGGCGGCGATCTCGTCATCCGCGGCGGCAGCGGCTACTACTACAACACGCCGGTCTCGAACGTCACCTACAGCCATCAGTACTTCAACCAGGCCATCTCGGCGACGATTCCGCCGAACGGTCCCGGCTTCATCGAGGACCCGACGCGCGGCGTGACGGCCGAGGACTACCTGTCGGGCGCCGTGCCGCCGCCGGCGCAGGCGCCGCGCGTCATCGCCAGCGACTACGTGATGCCGCACAGCTGGCAGAGCTCGATCGGCTTCCAGAAGCAGCTCGGTGGGGCGATGGGCTTCGACGCCGACCTCACCTATCTCGACGAGCGCGACCAGGTCCGCGGCCGCGACCCGAACCTGTTTTTCGATCCGGTCACCGGCTACAACCTCGACCCGGCGCGGTACGGACGGCCCAACCCCACGTACGGGCAGCTGCAGTGGATGGAGAGCACCGGCCGCACCGAGGCGCTGCTGCTGTCCTCCTCGTTCACGCGACGGTTCAAGAACAACTTCCAGGGCGGGCTCACCTACACGCGCACGCTGCGCCGCAACGACGACACCACCGGCTTCGGCATCGGTGCCGACAACCAGTTCGATCTCGGCGGCGACTGGTCGCGGTCGGGCGAGTTCCAGCGCGACACGTTCCGCGCCAACGGCATCGTCAGTCTGCCGTTGCAGATGACGCTGGCCGGCTCGTATCTCTATGGCTCTGGCACCTACTACAACGCGTCGCTCTCGGGCCGGCCGTTTGGCAAGCCGGGCACCAACCGGCTGAACATCGGCGCACCCATCACCATCCCGGCGTCGGTGCTCGATCGCTGGGAGGGCCCGGCCGTCATCGCCACGAACACGACGTGGCCGCGCAACGCCCTCCGCGGGCTGCCGCTGCACAAGGTGGACATGCGGCTCTCGGGCCGGCTTGGCAAGGTGGACGGCGTCAGCGTGACGCTGCTCGCCGAGGTCTTCAACGTCTTCAACTGGAAGAACTACGGCAACTACAACCAGCAGCTCGACTCGACCTCGTTCGGCCAGCCCGTGGCCTCGTCGGGCAACGCCTACGTGCCGCGATCGGGCCAGCTCGGGTTCCGCTTCGAGTTCTAGCGTGCCTGGCCTGACCGCAGACTACGTTCGCACCGCCATCGATCGGCTGCAGGGCCGATCGATGGTGTTGACGACGGGCGGCGTCGTTGCCAGCGAACATCCGCTGGCGTCGCAGGCAGGCGCCTCGGTGCTCGCCCGCGGCGGCCACGCCGTGGACGCAGCCATCGCCGCCAACGCGGTGATGGGCGTGGTGGCGCCGATGATGAACGGCATCGGCGGCGACCTCTTCGCCATCGTTCACGACCCGACGACAGGAGCCCCGCACGGCCTCAACGGCAGCGGTCCGGCGCCCGCAGGGCTCTCGATCGAGACGCTGCGCGCCCGCGGCATCACGCGCATGCCGCAGTCGGGCATTCACGCGGTCACGGTGCCGGGCGCTGTGGCGGCGTGGTCGCAGCTGAGCACCCGCTTCGGCCGGCTGCCGCTGGCCGACGCGCTCGCGCCCGCGATCCAGCTCGCCGAGGGGGGTGTCCCCGTGGCCGAGATCACGGCCGCCGAATGGGAAGGATCCGAGGCACTGCTGCGCGACGACGCCGAAGCCGCACGGGTCTACTTACCCGGCGGACGCAGCCCGCGCGCCGGCGAGGTGTTCCGCAATCCCGATCTCGCGGCAAGCTACCGCCTGATTGCGGCGGGCGGCCGCGAGGCGTTCTACGCAGGCGAACTCGCGCGCCGTATTGCGGCCTGTTCCGCCCGGCACGGTGGCGTGCTGGCGGAGGCCGACCTCGCCCGCTACGACGCGGAATGGGTGGCGCCGCTCTCGACGACCTATCGCGGCTGGACGGTGTACGAGCTGCCGCCGAACGGACAGGGCATCGCGGCGCTGATGATGCTCAACCTCCTCGAGCGCTTTCCCATCGGCCTCTACGGACACAACTCGGCCGAGGCGCTGCACGCGCTGATCGAGGCGAAGAAGCTCGCCTACGCCGACATGGCCCGGCACCTCGCCGACCCGGCATTCCACCCGATGCCCATTGCGACGCTGTTGTCGAAGGAGTACGCGGCGCAGCGTGCGCGCGAGATCGATCCGTGGCACGCGCACCCCGGCGTGGCGCCCGGCGATCTGCCGACCCGCGGCGGCGACACGACCTATCTGAGCGCTGTCGATCGCCAAGGCAACATGGTGTCGCTCATCCAGAGTAACTTCGCGAACTTCGGTTCGGGTCTCGTCGCCGACGGCACGGGATTCGTGCTGCAGAGCCGGGGCGGCCTGTTCACGCTGGATCCAGCACACCCCAACGCGCTCGCGCCAGGCAAACGGCCGCTCCACACCATCATTCCCGGGTTCATGACCGGCCCCGGTGGCCACATGGCGTTCGGCATCATGGGCGGCTGGAACCAGTCGCAGGCGCACGCCCAGTTGGTGTCGAACGTGGTCGATCACGGGCTGAACGTTCAGGCCGCGCTGGAGGCGGCGCGGGTGACCAAACTCACCTTCGAGGGCTGCGACGTGATCATGGAGTCGCGCGTGCCGGCGAGCGTCCGCCACGACCTCGAAGCCCGGGGCCACGAGATCGAGCTGCACGGCGCGTTCTCCAGCCTGGTCGGCGGCGGCCAGTGCGTGTGGCGCGATCCTGGTTCCGGCGTCAATGCCGGTGCCTCCGACCCGCGCAAGGACGGCGTGGCCATCCCCGAACCGGTCTTCTGAGCCACATCTGCCGATCCCCAAGGAGCCTATGACACGCACCGTTTCGCGATCCGTGCTGATCGGCGCCAGCGTCAGCGCCGTGCTTGCCGCGACGAGCGCGGCGCTGCGGGCCGACACCTATCGCTTCGTGCCCACCGCGTTCTATCAGACCTTTTCAGCGGCGCATCCGGTGGCGCTGCGGATCAAGAGCGGCGATACCGTCACCACGACCACGCTCGAGGACGAGCCTGGCGCCGGCAGTGAGTCCGCCGGCGGGGCCGGTCCACTCACTGGCCCGTTCTACGTCGAGGGTGCCGAGCCCGGCGATCTCCTCGTGGTGACGCTGTTGACGCTCGAACCGAGTCAGGCCACCGGCCGCTCGGCGTCGGTCATGGCGCCGGGCGCCGTGCCGGCCGGGTCGCTCTCGCGCCCGCGGCGCGGCGACACCGGTGTGGTGACCTGGGCCATCGACAAGGCGAGAGGCGTCGTCCGGCTCGACCTGCCGGCGCTGATGCCCAACGTGAACTGGCGCTCCCGCTTCAGCGACCCGGTGCTCGAGCTGCCGCTGCAGCCGGCGCTGGGTGCGATGGGTGTGGCCCCGGCGGGTGACACCATCGCGAGCCCGGCCTCCGGACCGTTCGGCGGTCACGTGGCGTCGAAGGGCATCGCACCTGGCGCGCGCGTCATGCTGCCCGTCCTGCAGCCCGGCGCGCTGCTGTTCCTCGGGCACGGCTACGCGCGGCAGGGCGACGCCGCCGCCGCAGGTGGCGGCATCGAAACCGCGATGGACGTCGGGTTCAGGGTCGAGGTGGTGAAGAAGAAGGAATGGCCGCACAGCAGCGTGGCCCGGCCATCGACGGTCGTCGGCGAGTTCACCCAAGGCTGGCCGCGCATCGAGACCGACACCGAGCTCATGACCGTCGGCACCGCGGCGTCACTGGCGGAGGCGCTGCAGCACGCCACGCTCGAACTGCATCACTGGCTCGATGACGACTTCGGCATGAGCGAGAAGACGGTGAACATCTTCCTGGGTCAGGCCATCGAGTACGAGATCGCCAACGCCATCGGTCCGCAGGTGACCATCGTCGCGCGCGTGAGAAAAGCCTTCATGCCGAGCGCGGCGCGATGACTCCCGCCTGAGGGTCAGCGCGCCGCAACCGCCTCGTCGGCACGGGCGCCCGACAGCATGCCGCGCAGGCTGTAGTTGCCTTCGTGGCAGGCGTACTCGTAGATCTCGCCCTTGGCACGCTGCCAGTAGATGGCCGCGGTCCACGGCGCGGTCCAGACCGTGGGGTCGGTCACCGTGAACTCGTAACGCAGGGAGTCGGGGCCCACGCGCGTGAAGCGCTCGGTGAGCTTCAGGTTGGCGTCGGACTGCCGGAACAGCCCGCCCATGTAATTGCCTGCCGGATGGAAGTTCGCGGTCTCGACGACCAGCGTGTCGCCCTCCCAGCGGCCCCGGGCCTCACCCAGGTAGTGCTGGAACATCGGCGCCAGCGGCGGACGGCCGTCGAGCGGCACGATGCGGACGTCGTGGATCTTCTCCATCTCGATCGCGACGACGTCGGGCGCCTGCACAATGCGGTAGAGGCTCATGTAGGCGGCGAACAGATCCGGCACGCCGTAGCTGATACAGCGGTCCTGGAGGCTCAGGTCGGCAGCTCGCTCCGGTCGCCGGACCGGGGTGGCCGCGCGCGCCGCGCGCAGCTTGGCCTGCTCCGGCGTAATCGGCGGGAGGCGCCCGTCGGACGGTGACTCGATGAGCGAGGTGCGCGGCTCGAAGAAGCGATCGGGCAGCCAGTTGGCGCTGTAGGTTCCCGTGTCGCCCAGCTGGCGCGGTCGGCTCTCATCGAGCAGCGCCAGGTAGAGGCCGTCGCCGAACACGGCGTCGGCCTCGGGGCCGAACACCGTGCTGGCCTTCTTGCGCAGCGCCGCGAGCTCGGCCTCGCTGAGACGCGGCGTGTTTGCGAGCTCCCGCGGACGCTCGAGCGGCGTGGCGCTGTTGTTCTCCCACACGCCCTGGAGGTCGGGCCGCCCGTCGGCCAGGCGCGGCGCTGTCCACGCCGCCGTGGAGGTCTGGCGGGTCGTGGAATTCTGGCCGAGAACAGCCGAGGCCGCCGCGAGCAGGGCCAGACCGCTTACGAGGATGGCTCTCGTCTGCATGACACCTCTCCGTGTGCCCGGATTGTGCCACGGCCGGGCTCCCGGTTCGGACCGGGACGAATGGCTCGTTGACCTCTGAGAAAGCGCAGCGCAGGCGCTATGCCGGCCCGCGCCGGTTACGCGCCGCTGCGAGCCGCGGCTAGCCCGGTAACGCATCCCAGAGAGACGATCCTCCGGGATGCGCGCTTGAGGCGGCGAGGCGGGTCTGAAGACCCGCGGCCACGATGGTCGGCCCCGCCATGGTGTCGGGCCCGCGGTTTGCACATACGAGCGCATGCCTCATCCGTCGTCACTCATCCAGCTGATGTGGCTGTTCGTCTTGTCAGCCGTGGTGGCGTGCGTGTCGTGGACGGTCACACACGAAAAGGTCACCGAAGAGCTGCGCGAGTGGTGCACGCGTCAGTGCGAGAATTCGCGGCGCCCGTGGTACGTGCGCAAGTGTTTCTACCTCTTCACCTGCGAGTACTGCTTCAGTCATTACGTCGCGGCAGGGGCGGTGGCGTTCACCGGATACCACCTCCTGGTGCCCGGTTGGGTCGGCCTCCTCATCGCGTGGCTGTCCTGCGTGTGGGTGGCCAACATCTACATGAGCCTGTTCGGCCGCCTCCGGCTCGACATCAAGCGCGAGCGCGTCGAAATCAGCGCCGTCGAGCAGCCGCGCAAGCGCGCGTGAGCGGCCCGGATTTCGTGCCAGTCTTACATGATGTAAGCTCGTCAAAATTTGACGATTGCGTCTCCTCGACGAGGCCGTCCCTGGCCCTGGCTCGTGCTGATCACGGTGCTCTCGGCGCTGGCGATCGCTGCTTCAGCGGTACTGCAGCTCGTGGACGAGGGCACGCTCGATCTGTCTCGCGACGTTCGCGCGTACTTGCCAGACCTGTCGCTGCTCTATGGTGTCACCGCCCGTCAGCTGCTGACCCACACCGCGGGCCTCGACGAGAAGTTCGCCGGCGGGTTCACCCGTGAGCCTGGAGACCTCCAGCCGCTGGCGGAGCATGCGAAGCGGCGCGCCGTTTCTGTCATGCGCCCGGGCTTGTACTACAGCTACAGCAACACTAACTACACGCTGGCGGGGTGGCTGGTCGAGCGCCTGAGCGGGCGGCCATACGAGGAGGCGATGGCCGAGCGTCTCTTCACGCCGCTGAAGATGACGCACACGACCGCCCGGCAGCCTCCCGAGCCCGCGCTTATCGACGGGCGCTCGGTGGGCTACGCGTGGGATGGGTCGGCCTATCACGCGTTGCCGTTCCGCTATACGCAGAGCCGGCCCGCGGGCGCGGTCAGCACGACGGCCGCCGACATGAGCCGCTTCATGCTGGCGCTGCTTGGCGATGGCTCGCTCGACGGCGTGCGCGTGCTGTCGCCGTCGTCGCGCGCGGCGCTGCTGCAACCGCAATTTCGCGGCCATCCGCGACTCCCCGGCGTCACATATGGCTTTCGCCAGTGGGCCACGCACGGCCGGCTGCTCCTGCACCACGATGGCACGCTCGGCGATCAAGTCGCGGTGTTGTTGCTGGATCCGGCCAACGGCTTCGGCCTGTTCGCCGCCTCGAACGAGACTCTGGGGATCGGCAACCATCTGCTCGAGCCGGTGCTGACGCATCTCTACGGACCGCCGCACAGCCCCGTCGCACCCGTGCCGATGCCTGGCGCGGCCGACGCGTCCCGCGTGGCCGGCGTCTATCTGGATTCGCAGCGCACGCGCCACGATCTCTCGGCGATCCGGGCCCTGATGCCGATGCTGCAGTCGCGGGTGACCGCCGACGGCCGCGACGCCGTCACGTGGGGCGGCCAGCGCTGGATTCAGGTGGCGCCGATGGTGTTTCAGCTGTCCACCGGCAGCGACCTGCTCGCCTTCCGAAATAGCGGCGCCAGCGTTCCTGGCGTGATGCAGACGTGGAACGCGACCTACGAGCGCATCGGGTGGACGCAGCAGACCGTGGTGCACATCGGGCTGGTCGTCGCCTGCCTCCTCGTGTTCGCCGTTTATGGCGTGCACTCCCTGCGGACATGGCGGCGCTGGCACGAGGGGCGGCCGGCGCGCGTGTGCGCGCTCTTCGTGGCGCTGGCGAACGTCACGTTCATGGTGTGGTTGGGAGCGTCGATCCGCACGCTCGGCGAGACCACCCCGCTGCCGCCGGCGCAGGCAGCGCTGCTGGGACTGGGCGTGGCCGCGGCGGCCGTGTCGGCGCTGCTGCCAGCCTTCACCGTCCTCGCCTGGCGCGAACGCTGGTGGACGCGCCGCGGCCGCGTGTCCTACACGCTGCTCGCCGCGTGCGCTGTGGTCTTTGCGGCCTGGCTCGATTACTGGAAGCTGCTCGGCTTCCAGTATTGAGCCGCCCCTCATCCCCGTCCGCCGCGGCCGACGCCGCGCCCGAACGGTGGCGGACCTGGAGGCCCCGGTGCGGGCGGCTCCCCTGGCCGCATCGCGATCCGGAAGGTTGCCGCGTAGCCGTCGCCATGCTCGACCGCCAGCAGCGTCAGCTTCGGGCCCCCCTCGCGGAAGATCATGTCGCGCGAATTCACCAGCCGCTGTCCTGGATGGTCCGAGTACGGCGCGGTCGCGTGGACGTGATCGGTGAGCGCGTCGTCGAAATAGAGTTGCGAGGTGAACTCGTCGGTGCGGCTGCCGGCGCCAGGCGTGCGCACTTTGAAATGCACGTGAACTGCGCGCCCGGCGTACCAGCCGGGATAGATGGTCGTGAAGCGCACCTGCCCGCTGGCGTCGGAGGTCTGGTAGCCGCGCAGGAAGTTCTGCCCGGTGGTATCGGAGCGGCGATCGCGTACGTCGGAGTAGACGCCGGCGGCATCGCAGTGCCAGATGTCCACCTGTGCATTGGCAAGCGGCTGGCAGACTCCAGTGTCGGTCACCGTCGAGATCACCAGGCGCAGGTCGAGGGACGCCCCGCGCGACACGGACCCGGTGGACGGATCCACACGAATGTCCGATCGCTTCAAGCGCTCTTCCACGAAATACGGCCCCTCGGTCTGCTGCGGCTGCGCGACGCAGTCTTGCGCCGCCAGCGACGCGCCCGGCGGCCCCTGCTCCGCCACGCCCAACCTGAGGTCTCCGCCGTGCGCGCGCGTCGCGGCCGCCGCGGCCGCCACCGAAGCGCCAAACAGCCCCACCAGTTCACGCCGGCCCAGGCGCCGGCCGACCGGTCGATCGTCGTCATGCATGACTGTGCTCCTCTGCTCCGCCGTCCGTCACACCTGGACCGCGATCTGAAATGCGGCCGTGTAGCCGCCCGACGGGCTGCCGGCCGGCGTCACGAGCTCGGCGGCCAGGCTGTCGGCGAAGATGCCGTCCGAGAGGTTCGCCGTCGGATTCGTCCCCCGCGACGCGTAGACCCCGCTCGTATGCACGGTGTTGTTCACGCTCTCGGGAAATGCAATCTGCGTCACCTTCACCGAGCGGCCGCCCACTGTCACCTCGGCATGGATGTGCGTCGCCCGCCCTTGATACCAGCCGGGATAGATCGTGGTGAAGGCCGCCTGACCGGCCGCGTTCGTGGTCTGGATGCCGCGCAGGAACGTCCGCGCCGTCTGCGAGCCGTATTGCGAGTAGTCGCCGGCCACGTCGCAGTGCCAGATCTCGACTTCGGCGTTGGCCACCGCCGCACAGCCGCTGTTGGCGTTGACCACCGTGATGGTCAAGGTGAGGGCCGTGCCTTGCCGGTCTTCGCGGATGTCGCTGCGCACGAAGTCGGCCCGCGAGGGGTAGGGCCCCGCGGTTTCGCTTGGCGTCACGACGCACGCCGAGTTGGTGCCGGTTGTCGTGGTGGTGGTCGTTGTCGTGGTCGTCGTGGTCGGGCTCGTGGCCGTCTCGCCGCCGCACGCGGCGGTCGCCGCGCCGGCCGCGGCGCCGAGCACGCCGAGCACCTGGCGACGACTGAGGGCGCGGGCGAGTGGATGTCGTGGGGTCGTTCTCATGTGCCTCCCGTCTCTGTGATCGATCAGACGGGAAAGTTGTTGGAAATCTGTGGCAGCCATCTGAAACGACTATGGCGGACTCAGCCTCTACGACTTTCCATACTTCCCCCACACTCTTGCCACAATTCTGGAGCACGATCAGGATAGGGCCCGTTCATGACCTCATCCGCCGGCCGGCGTCCGCTCTGGTACAGCAGCTTCTATTGGCGTATCGCGATCAGCTTCGTCGTCTTCGTCGCGGTCGTCCTGGTGGGCCAGAGCGTGATGGTGAGCTACCTGGCCCGGTCCACCGACGCTTTCGGGCCGGGAAATCCCAACGCCACAGCCACCGCCATCGCCACCGAGCTGGGCGCCGACCTGGCGCGCGATCCGCGTCTCGACCTGACCGCGTACCTTCGGGAACGCTACGGCAACGTCCGTCAGGCGGCGTTCATCGTGATGAAGGATGGCCGCATGGCGGCCAACTCGGACCGCGAACTGAACCGCGACATCCGGCAGCAGGTGGACGGCTTGCTGCGCGGCACGCCGCCAGACGAAGGGGCACGCGGGCGTGCGACCGGTCCGGTGGTCACCGCACCGATTCAGATCGGGGGTGCGTTGCAGGGGCTGGTGGTCCTACCCCCGCCGCCGCCGCGCGGCGTCCTCGGCGACGCCGGCCGCCTGCTTTCGCTACCCGGTACGCTGGTCCTGCTGGCCGCGACCGCGATCGCGGCCGTCGTCATCTTCGCACCCGCGCGCCGCCGTCTGCGGGCGCTCGAAGAGGCCGCCGAACGCTTCGGAGCCGGCGAGCTCGACGCGCGCGCGCCGGAGCGGGGCCGGGACGAGATCGCGCACGTCGCCGGCGCCTTCAACCGGATGGCCGACGAGCTGAAAGCGCGCACCGACGCGCTGCACGTGGGCGACCGGCTGCGCCGCCAGATGCTGGCCGACATCTCCCACGAGCTGCGGACACCGCTGACGACGATGCGGGGCTACCTCGACACCCTCGAGATGTCCGACCTTGCGCTCGATGACGCCACGCGGCGCCGCTACCTCGATACCGTCCGCAGCGAGACGCGCCGGCTGGAGCACATCGTGATGGATCTGCTCGACCTGGCGCGCTACGAGAACGGGGTCGCGCCGCTCGAGACGCAGGTGCTCGACATCGGCCGCCTGTTCGCTTCGGTCGTCCAGCGCCATGAGCGCGAGGCAGCGCTGGCGGGGCTCACGTTGCGGACGCAGGTTGCCGACGGCGCCGATCAACTCACGGCCGATCCGGTCCGCCTCGATCAGGCGCTGACCAACCTCGTCGCCAACGCCGTCCGCCACACGCCGTACGGCGGCACGATCGATCTCGCGGCGCGCCGCACGGATCACGGGGCCGAGCTGTTGGTCGTCGATTCCGGACGCGGCATCGCGCCCGAGCACCTGCCGCACGTGTTCGAGCGCTTCTACAAGGTCGATCACGCGCGCGCGGCCGGCGCGGGTGGCAGCGGCCTGGGGTTGTCGATCGTCAAGGCCATCGTCGAGCGGCACGGCGGCACGATTGGTGTCACCAGCCAGCCGGGACGCACAGCGTTCGCGATCAGCCTGCCAGATCACTGAACTTGTAGCCCACGCCCCACGCCGTGAGCAGCATCTCCGGATCCTGCGCGTCGCGCTCGATCTTGCGCCGGAGACGGCTGATCACGGTGTCGACGGTCCGTTCGGTCACGTAGGTATCACCGCTCCACACCTGCTGCAGGAGGGCGGCGCGGCTGAAGACGACGCCGGGCCTCGCCGCGAGCAGATAGAGCAGATCGAACTCCTGCTTGGTGAGCTCGATGGGCTCGCCCCGCACGGTCGCGTCGCGCCGATCGCGATCGAGCGCCAGCTGCGCGGTTCGGATCGCGCTGCTCGACGGCTGGCCTTGCTCGGCGTGGCGGTCGTGACGCCGCAGCAGCGCCGACACGCGGGCCATCAGCTCGCGCACGCCGAACGGTTTGGTGACGTAGTCGTCGGCGCCGCTCTCCAGCCCCAGCACCGTGTCGGCCTCCCCGTCGCGCGCCGTCACCATCAGGATGGGCGTCTCTCGATTGGGCCCCTCCTTGCGGATGGCGCGGCACACGCTCACGCCGTCGAGGCCGGGCAGCATCACGTCGAGCAGGATCAGATCGAAGGCCCGGGCGCGCGCCGCGTCGAGCGCCTGCCGGCCGTCGCCCGTCTCCTCGAGTGTGAACCCGGCGAGCTCGAGGTGCAGGCGGAGCAGCTCGCGGATGGCCGCCTCGTCCTCCACGACGAGCACGCGGCGAAGCGGCGCGGCCGGCACTACCCCTGCCGCGCCTTCGCGATCTTGGCGTCCATCTCGGACGTCAGCCGCTCGCGCTCGCGGCGGTATTCGGCGTCGAGCGCCTCCCGCACCGCGGGATCGAACACCACGCGCACGCGATCCTGGTGCTCGAGGTCGGCCTGCGCGAGCCGGGCGCCGTAGACGCTGCGCAGCTCCGTAATCGTCGTCTTCTGCTGGTCGGTCAGCGCCTTCTGCTCGACGCCTGCGGCTTCGTCATTCTTCCGCAGCCGCTCCATGGCCAGTTCGAAGGCCGACTTCGGTCCGCTCTCGCCGCTACTGCTCATATGGCTATTCTAGTGAACGTGAAGCCCTGGGAGACGCTCGCGCACGCCACCACGCCGGACGGCGGCGCCATGCGTTTGAGCCGCCGCGACGACGAGTACGTGATCTGGGTGGATGGGCGGTCGCTGATGTCGAGCCGCGCCCACGGCTCCGAGGAGTCGCTTGCCGCGGCGGGCTGCGGCCACCTGCGCGGCGTGGCCGCGCCCCACGTGCTCGTCGGCGGCCTGGGCATGGGCTACACGCTGCGGGCCGCGCTCGACGTGCTGCCGGTCCGCGCGCGGGTGATCGTGGCCGAGCTGATCCCGGAGGTCGTGGAATGGAATCGCGGACCGCTCGGCGAGCTCGCCGGGCATCCGTTGCGCGACCCGCGGGTGCGCGTCGTCGTGGAGGACGTCGGCTTCACGCTGCGCGCCCACCCGGGCCGGTTCGACGCCATCGTGCTGGACGTGGACAACGGCCCGGCTGCGTTCACCTCCCGCCTGAACAGCAGTCTCTACGGTGCGGCAGGGCTGGCAGCGGCGCACGCGGCGCTGGCCCTCGGCGGCGTCCTGACCGTATGGTCGGCCTGGGAAGACGACGGCTTCACGCAGCGGCTGCAGAAGCAGGGCTTCGCGGCCCACAGCAGCCGCGTCCGCGCCCGTCGCGAGAAGCGGGGTGCGCATCACACGATCTTCGTCGGGGTGAAACAGTAGCGGCCGAGCTCGCTCCTCTGGCAGTGCGATTGCTTCGACACAGCCCAGGAGTGCCACTCATGACAAACATGGTCATCTACCTGATCGGCACGCTGCTCGTCGTCGCCGGGCTGGCGTACGGCGCCGATCGCCTGGGCATCAGCCACGTCTGGATCATCGCCGGCGCGCTCGTCATCATCGGCATCGGACTGATGGGCGGCATCGTGAAGACGCGCCAGAAGGATCCGGCCTCGTAGCCCCGCGCCGCGCATCGCCGTGTTCCTTTCCTCGCCGGGTTGCCGCATCGCCTGCAGTTGGAGGCCTGGAGCGCCGTTCAGTTGGCGGCGAAGCAGTACAGATAGCCGTTGCCGCCGGTGGCCACGAGGTTGGCCTGGGAACAACCGCGCGACGGATGCGCCGAGTTCCACGACGCCCCGGTCGCGCCGCGACCCATGCGATCGACGTGTCCCAGCTGCGCGGCGCCGCTGCCGTCGGTGGCGGCCGTCCAGTTGCCGCAGGTGGCGTCGGCGCCGGGCTGCAGCGTGCCGTCCGTCTGGGATCCGGTCAGGATGTCGTGCTGGTTCGGCGTATCACCGACTCCATTGACGACTGCGCCCTTCTCGGTGAGCGCCGTGTCCTTCTTCAAATTGTTCGCGTCGGAGTGCAGATCCTCGACGCTCTTGGCAATCATCACGCCCTTCTGGTTGTACCAGGGCCCCTTGCCGATTCTGTCCTTGGCGTTGACCGCGGGCTGCCCATTGGCCGCCGAGGCGCTGAGATAGGCGCGCCAGGTGCGGTTGCCGCCGCCCGCCGCAGCCGCCAGTGTCTGGCACTGTTTGTCCGCGCCCGCCAGCCCACCGAGGTTGGCGCCGTTGCCGGGCCCGGCGCTGGTGACGAAGAAACTCATCTGGTTCTGCTGCGCAACGCCGGTAAAGGTCGCAATCGCAGTAAACACGGTAACGGACACTGTGACGGTGATCAGCTTTTGCATGGAGGGCCTCCGTGGGCAGCGTTCGGAGTCTAGACGACTCGCCCGGGTCGAGGCCAGACGGCGGCGCGGCGGCGTAAGCTGGCCCCAATGGTAATTCTGCTGTGGACGCTGGCCGTTGCGATGGTGGTGATCGGGCTCGTGGGCATCGTGATGCCGGCGCTGCCGGGCCACGTGCTGATACTCGGGGGGCTGATCCTGGCCGCGTGGGCCGACGAGTTCCAGCACGTCGGAGTCTGGACGCTCGTGGCGATCGGAGTGATTGCCGCCGCGAGCTACGCCATCGACTTCGTGGCCGCGGCCGTGAGCACGCGACGGCTCGGCGCCAGCCGCCGCGCGATGGCCGGCGCGGCGCTCGGCACGCTGGCCGGATTCTTCTTCGGACTGATCGGCCTCCTGGTCGGGCCATTCGTCGGCGCGGTCGTGGGCGAGCTGACCGCGTCGGGCGACGTGCGTCAGGCTGGCCGTGCCGGCGCCGCCGCGACCATCGGCTTCATCCTCGGCACGGCTGCCAAGGTCGCGATCGCGTTCGTGATGATCGCGATCTTCGCCGCGGCGTTCGTCTTGTAGCGGCGACGGGCACGGCCCTTGCGATTCTCCGTGTGGGTGCTAGTCCCCTGGAACCGTGATAACTCACCTAATTCCCGGGCGGGGCATCCCGGCTGGCTGCGTTGCTCATCGCTCACTTATGCCCAATAAGCTAGCTCTTC
>Ga0210380_10000267_pt1 | contig 26000 bp, 22 predicted proteins | sample PLM4_5_coexredo_FD_155476 | JGI IMG/M metagenome (GOLD analysis project Ga0210380, IMG submission 155476) | Groundwater sediment microbial communities from an aquifer in East River, Colorado, USA - PLM4_5_coex redo | ecosystem: Environmental > Terrestrial > Soil > Riparian zone | place: USA... | reverse complement strand
GGCCGACGCGATCGCCGCTGCCGTCGCCGACAATCAGCAGGTGGAAGCCTGCCGCGCCAAGGCGCGCGAAGCCGGTTTCGACATGAAGGTGACCCTCGAAGCGGTGGTTGGGTTCGTCAACCGTACGGGCGGGACGGCAATGACAAAGATCGCGACGCCCACACGCGTCGTGCAGACACGCGGGCCGTTCGATTTGACGGCGAACGACAAGCGGTTCCTCCGATCGTTGCGCATCGGCGCCGACGAGGCCAAGGAGCCGACGGTCGAAGGCTGATCAGGGCTCTAGGTTCGGGCCTTGCCCTGATTGGCCACGGCCTCCATGGCCTGCTGAACGGCGCTCTGGTCGCCCAGATAGAACTTCTGCAGCGGCTTGAGGTCGTCGTTGAGGATGTAGACCAGCGGAATCGCGGTTGGGATATTCAGCTCGACGATGTCTTGTTCGGACATGTTGTCGAGGTATTTCACCAGCGCGCGCAGGCTGTTGCCGTGCGCGGCGATGAGCACCTTGCGCCCGGCCCGGATGTCGGGCGCGATCGCCTCGTGCCAGTAGGGTAGAAACCTCGCGACCGTCTCCTTCAGCGACTCGGTCAGGGGCAGCGACCCGGATGACAGCCCCGCGTAGCGGCGATCTCGCGACGGGTGGCGAGGGTCGTCCGACGTCAGCGGCGGGGGAGGCGTATCGTAGCTGCGCCTCCAGATCTTCACCTGGTCCTCTCCGAATTTCTCCGCCGTTTCCGACTTGTTGAGCCCCTGGAGGGCGCCGTAGTGGCGCTCGTTGAGCCGCCACGAGCGCGACACGGGGATCCATAGCAGATCCATCTCGTCGCAGGCGATCCACATGGTGCGAATCGCGCGTTTGAGCACGGAGGTGTGCGCGACGTCGAACTCAAACTTCTCGGCGGCCATCAGCCGGCCCGCGTCGCGTGCTTCTTCACGTCCTTTGTCGGTCAGATCCACGTCGGTCCAGCCCGTGAACCGATTCTCCCGGTTCCAGACGCTCTCGCCGTGGCGAAGGAGTACGAGTCGGTGCATGTAACCTCTAGGACGCGGCCAGTTGCCTGACCGCGGATCGTCCCGCATAGCGGGCCGCCGCGCCGAGCTCTTCCTCGATGCGCAGCAGCTGGTTGTACTTAGCGACGCGGTCGCTCCGGCTGGCTGACCCCGTCTTGATCTGGCCGGCCGACGTGCCCACCGCGAGATCGGCGATCGTGCTGTCCTCTGTCTCGCCCGATCTGTGGGAAATGATCGTGGCATAGCCTGCGGCGCGCGCGATGGCAATCGCGTCGAGCGTTTCAGATACCGTGCCGATCTGGTTGAATTTGACGAGCAGCGCGTTGCCTACTCCAGCCGCGATCCCTTGTTTCAGGATCTCGGGATTGGTAACGAACACGTCGTCGCCGACCAGCTGCACCCGGTCGCCGAGCGCGCGCGTGAGGGCAGCCCACCCTTCCCAGTCGCCTTCCGCCAGTCCGTCTTCAATCGAGACGATGGGGTACTGCCGGACCCAGTCGGTCCAGAGTTCGACCATCTGCGAGGAGGTCCGATTGGGTTCGCCCGACTTCTTGAAGACGTACGCTCCGTCGCTCCACAGTTCGCTCGCGGCCACGTCGAGGGCGATGAAGACGTCGCCTCCGGCGGTGTAGCCGGCCTTGCCCACGGCTTCGAGCACCACGTCGAGCGCTTCGCGGCTGGACCTGAGGTTGGGGGCGAAGCCCCCTTCGTCGCCAACCCCGGTCGAGTGACCCGCCTTCTTGAGGATCGCGCGGAGCGCGTGGAAGATTTCGGTGCCGGCGCGCAGCGCTTCGCTGAAGGACGGCGCTCCCAGGGGCATGACCATGTATTCCTGGAGATCGACGCTGCTGTCGGCGTGTGCGCCCCCGTTGAGGATGTTCATCATCGGCACGGGCAGCACGTAGCTGTCTCCGGAACGTCCGGCGAGACGCGCCAGGTGCTCGTACAAGGGACGGCCGGCCCCTTGCGCTCCCGCCTTGGCGGCGGCCATCGATACGCCCAGGAGGGCGTTGGCCCCCAGGCGGCTCTTGGCCGGGGTGCCGTCGAGGGCGATCAGCGTGTCGTCGAGCGTGCGTTGATCGAGGGTGGTGCCCACGAGCGCGCTCGCGATCTCGTTGTTGATGTGGGCGACCGCGCCTCTGACACCCTTGCCGAGGTAGCGGCTCTTGTCGCCGTCGCGAAGTTCGAGGGCCTCGCGTGCGCCGGTTGATGCGCCGGAAGGTACGGCAGCCCGGCCGAGCACCGCGCCCGCCGCCACATCGGCCTCGACCGTCGGGTTGCCCCGTGAATCAAGAATCTCTCGTCCGCGGACGCGCGTAATCTTCATGGTTTGCTACCTCGGTCCGCTTCCGCCTCGAAGCGCAGTGCGATTTCGCTGATTGGTCCGATCAACGGTTCATCGTCGGCAGTCACGACCACCACGCCGTTGTCGGTCACCGAGTGACGCCGTCGATCCTCGGCGGGGTCGTGCCCGATCACCGCGCCACGCGGGATGAGGACGTCTCGGTCGACGATCGCCCGCCGCACCCGGGCGTGCCGGCCTATACGTACGCCGGGCATCAGGATGGATTGCTCAATTTCACAGAAGCTGTGGACGCGGACGTTCGGGCACAGAATGCTGCCTACGACCTGGCTTCCCGAGATGATGCAGCCGCCGGAGATGATCGAATCGAGCGCCTGACCACTCCGGCGGCCCGTTTCGGCGAACACGAACTTGGCGGGCGGCGCCTGCGGCTGATAGGTTCGTAGCGGCCACTCCGGGTCGTAGAGGTTGAACTCAGGGTTGACGTCGCAGAGGTCCATACTGGCCTCGAAGTAGGCGTCGAGCGTCCCGATGTCCCGCCAGTATTTCGCGGCCTTCTTGTTTTCGTCGTAGAAGCGGTAGGCGTAGACCCCCGCATTGTGGATGAGCGAGGGAATGATGTTTCGTCCGAAGTCGTGCTGGCTGTCGGTCTGGGTCGCGTCTTCCTCGAGCGCCCGTTCGAGGACCTCTGAACGGAAGATGTAGATGCCCATTGAGGCCAGCGCGAAGTGGGGGGAGCCGGGCGCCGGCGTCGGATGCTGCGGCTTTTCTTCGAATGCGGTCACGCGGTCTGACGGATCGATCGCCACGATCCCGAACCGAGCTGTTTCTGCCACCGGGACTTCGATCGCGGCGAGCGTCGCGTCGGCGTGCTTCTCCTGGTGAAAACGCAGCATCTTCGCGTAGTCCATCTTATAGACGTGGTCGCCGGACAGCACGATTACGTGACGCGGCGACTCTCGGAGAATGGAGTACAGGTTCTGGTACACGGCGTCCGCGGTGCCCAGGTACCAGTGCTCGCCGACGCGCTTCTGAGGCGGCAGGATTTCAATGAATTCGCCCAGCTCTTCCGACACCACGTTCCACCCCATGCGGATGTGCTTGGTGAGCGAGAGAGACTTGTACTGTGTGGCGATATAGATGTGCCGAAGGCCCGAGTTGATGCAGTTGCTGAGCGTGAAATCAATGATCCGATACGGTCCCCCGAAGTACACCGCGGGTTTGGCGCGATCGCGTGTAAGCGGGTAGAGGCGTTCGCCGACCCCGCCCGCCAGTAGGATGACCAGAGTATCGTCGAGTTCCATTGCGGCACCGGGCCAGCCGCCCGCGGGGTCAATGAAGAGACGCGATGATAGCACGCAGACTCTGCCGGTCGGCGCGCAGAACCGGGCGCCCTTCCTGTCGGGTTTCGGCGGCCGCGCGCCCTGCTGTCGGCGTTGACTTGCCTCGGGGGCGGCGCCTATGATCGACGGGCTCGAAGTTCCGTCTGGCCGTGGGTTTGTCAGGTTTTTCTGTCGGGAGAGAGGCATGAAGAAGATTCGAGGGATGAGTGCAGTCTGTGTTGCGCTGAGTCTGATGGCAGGCGGGTCTGCCTTGTTGGCGCAGAAGGCCGACAAGAAGGCGGAAGTGAAGCGCAGCAAGGCCGAAGAACTGGATATCGCGGTGCTGCTCAAAGCGGTTGACACCGTCGAGGCGGGTCAAGCGGCCGCGACCGGCACAACGGTCTCGTGGGAATCGAACCACTTCATCCGCGCGCAGGAGGGTACGACGTACGTTCCCTTCACGGTGCAGTTGGACAAGACGAAGCTGACCTCGCCGTCGGCTGCCGTGTACGTCCGCGTGGCCAAGAAGGGCGCGGCGCCGCCGGCGCCAAGCAAGGACAGCAAGGACAAGGAAGCGCCCCTCTATCCCTGGGAGAATGTCTACTTCGCGACGGTTTCGCCGGAAGGCAAGGTCGCGCGCGCGTTCCAGGTTCCAGGCGGCGACTACGACGTGTACATCGCGGTCAAGGACAAGGGCACGGTCGAGAAGGCCGACAAGAACTACAACCCCAACGTCGCGATCTTGAAGAAAGAATTGAGCGTTCCCGATTTCAACGCGCCCGAACTCGCCACGAGCAGCGTGATTCTCGCGACGGCGATTCAGCCCGCTGCCACGACGGCGCTGGAAGACCCCTACGTCTTCGGTCCGATGCAGATCGTCCCGTCACGCGACGGGAAGTACAAGAAGATGGACTCCCTCGAGGTGGTGTACTGGATCTACGGCGTCTCCGGTGATACCGCCGGAAAGCCCGACGTCCTCATCGAGAACACCTTCAATCAGAAGACGGCGGAGGGCGAGAAGTTCTTCAACAAGACGCAGCCTCAAGCCCTGAACGCCCAGTCGCTGCCGCCGGACTTCACGGCCAAGAGTGGACCGCTGCCTGGGACGCTCCAGGTGCCGCTCACCAGCTTTCCTCCGGGCGACTACCGCCTGGAAATCAAGATCACCGACAAGGCGGCGGGCAAGACCGTGACTCAGAACGTCGCTTTCACGGTGCTCGCCTCTTAGCCTACGATGTGAGGGACGCTCGATGACTCGCCTATTCACCAGACGCCGGGCGGCGGGAATGGTGCTGATGGCGGTCATCGTGTGCCCCGTCGTTGCCGTCGCCCAAGACTCGCCCGCGCCTGTTTCCACGGTCTCAGTGAACCGCGCTTCGGCGGTTGCTCTCGAGCAGCTGCGCGGCGTCGTGTCCGATGAACACGGCAAGCCGTTGAGCGGTGTCGTCATTTCGGCGCTCGGTGACACGGCCCTGTTCGCCGTGTCGGACCGCGAGGGTCGGTTCACCCTCCGCGGCGTACCACCCGGCCCGTATCTGGTTCGCGCGCACCTGTCCGGCTATGTGCCTCCGCGCGCCAGGATCATTCAGGTGGGACCCAACATCGGCGACATGGTGATGGCCATGACGCACGTCCAGGGCTCGTCGTCTGAAGAACCTCGCGTGCTGCAGGCCGGACTGGGCGTCGTCAGCGAGCCCGAGCCGGCCCCCGCGCAGCCCGCTGACGCAGAGGGAGAGAATGAAATCGCGTGGCGCATCCGCCATCTGAGACGGAGCGTGCTGAAGAACGTCGACGGTGCGATTGACTCAGTGGCTGACGTCGGCTCGTTCGTGGAAGATCCGCTCGAGGCTGTCGCCAGGGCCGTCGGCGCTCCGGTACGACTGACGACCACCTTCATCGGCGATCTTTCCCTGAACGGCCAGATCAACCTGTTCACCCGCACTACGTTCGACAACCCCCAGGACCTTTTTTCGCAGAATGGACTCCCGGCGAGCGTGGCCTTTGTCTCGTTGACCGCGCCGACCTCGTCGGGACAGTGGACCGTACGTGGCGGTACGACGCAGGGCGACCTATCGTCGTGGGTTGTGACCGGGTCGTCGACGTGGCGCTCTGCGGGCGGCGCACACCTCTACGAGGCGGGGATGTCCTACGCGATGCAGCGCTACCTGGGCGGCAATGCCGACGCGCTGGTCGCCGTGGCTGACGGCCGCCGGAATGCCTCCGAGGTGTACGGCTTCGACAACTGGGCGATCTCGGATCGCGTCAGCGTCAAGTACGGCATGCGCTACGCGCGCTATGACTATCTGTTGCACGAAGATCTGGTGAGCCCGAGTGGAAGCGTCACCGTCGCGCCGCTTCCCAACGCCTCGCTGCGCGTGCGCGGTGCCGTCTCTCGCGTCGAGCAGGCGCCGGGCGCCCAGGAATTCCTTCCCCCTTCCACCGGCGTGTGGCTTCCGCCGGCGCGGACGTTCTCGCCGGTTTCGACTCTTGCCGGGTTCAGGCCCGAGCGGGTCGATCAGGTGGAGATCTCCGCGGAGCAGCGGATTGTCGGTGACGCCGTCGTGGGCGTACGCGTCTTCCGCCAGGAGATCGACAATCAGATCACGACGCTCTTTGGTATGTCGCTGCCCAGTACATCCGGCGCGACGCTTGGGCACTACTACGTCGGCAATTCAGGATCGGCCGATGCCACGGGATGGGGCGTCGGCGTGAGCCGCACGGTCGATCGACTGCACGCGTCGGTGGACTACACGCAGGTGGACGCCGAGTGGATGCAACCCTCGGCACCGTCCGTCAGGATCGCCCTGGTCGCTCCTTCGGTGCTGCGCCCGCAGTTCGAACGGCTCCACGACATCACCACGGCCGTCGAGGGCGACGTGCCGGGCGTCGATACCCACGTGTACTTCGTCTACAAGATCAATTCTGGCTTCGCGGGACCCCGCTCCGTGACGTTGCGACCGCAGTTCGGTGGCCGCTTCGACGTCCAGGTCAGCCAGGCACTGCCGTTCCTGAACTTCACGAGCGGTCAGTGGGAGATGCTCGTGGCCGTCCGCAACCTCTTCCGCGAGGAGTTCGTTGACGGCTCGGTCTACGACGAGTTGCAGGTCGTTCGCTCCCCCAAGCATTTCGTGGGCGGCGTCTCCGTCCGCTTCTAGTTTTCTCCTGATTTTCAGGGTCTCGGTCTTCCATCTGATTGGATGGAGGCTCCTGGTCGTTGGATCGGTACGACTCTGATATCCTTCCCTCTTCAGTAAGCAATTGATACGACACGAGTTATAGGGTGTCACGTCACGAAGACCGTGGTATGTCGTTTGCTCGATCGCTGCGGACCAGCGTGGATAGCGAAGATCCTCTGGCGCATGAGATGAGCAGCGGCGAATCGGGGACCGGCGGTTCAGGTCGGTGGGCAGACTGGGGAGGCGCGGCTCTCCCGCTCATCGTCGTGTCAGGACTGCTCTGCCTTGGCGCGGCGAATATCGCCGCGCGCGCCACGTGGCGCGCCGTCGAGGACGGCGTGCTCTGGACGACGCAGCCCGAGGGTGTGGTCGCGACCGATATCAGCGCAGGTACGCCGGCCGCGGCCGTCGGCATCGAGCGTGGCGATGTGCTGCTGGCCATCGACGATCGGCCCGTGCAGGACCTCGTCGACGTTTCTCGGATCCTGCAGGCGGCAGGTTCTGGACAGAGCTTTCGCTACACGATCCTTCATCTCGGCACGCGCGAACTGGTCGACGTGCGCATTGCGCCGGTACCGAATGGTCCACGCGTTCTGTACTTCGTGCTGGCTGGTGTCGGGATCTTCACGCTTCTGATCGGCGGCGCCGTGCGCCTGCGACGGCCCCGCGACCCCGCCACGTTGCACTTCTTCTGGCTGTCGATCGCCTTCTTCGGCGTCTTCACGTTTTCGTTCAGCGGCCGCCTCGACCGGCTGGATTGGGTGTTCTACTGGGCCGATGCCGTGTCGATGCTCCTCCTGCCGCCGTTGTTTCTGCACTTCACGCTCGTGTTTCCAGAACGTCCGCGCCGATGGACGGCCGGACATGTCGGTCACTACTTCGTGCCGCTGGTCTACTTGCCCGCCTTCGTGTTGGGGGCCGGCCATGCGCTGACGCTCGCGCGCCTGTCTGATGATGCGACCGGTGTCGTGCAGCGGCTGGGTACGTTCGACCGTCTCGAGTCGCTCTATCTCGCCCTGTGCCTGATCGGCGGGCTCGTGGCGCTGACGCGCGCGCTTCGCGAAGTCAGCTTGATGACGAGCCGGCGCCAGCTCCGATGGATCGCGTGGGGCACGGCGCTCGGCGCCGGACCCTTTGCCGTGGGTTACGCGCTGCCCTTTGCGTTGGGGATCGACGCCATGCCGCTGCAGTTGTTTGCGGTTCCGCTCGGTCTGATCCCGCTCGCCTTCGCCTCCGCCATCGTGCGGTATCGCTTGATGGACGTCGAAGTGATCGTCAAGCGGACGCTCGTCTACGCGGCCGCGCTCGGCGCCATCGTCGCGATCTACGGCGCGCTCTTGCAAGGACTCGAGCACGTCTGGGTGAGCGACGATCGCGAGCACAACTGGGTCATCGCCGTTCTCGCCACGCTGGTGGCCGTGCTTCTAGCGCCGCCGGTGAAGACGGCGGTGCAGAATGCTCTCGACCGCGCGTTCTACCGGGATCGGTACGACTACCGCCGGGCCCTCGTCGGGTTCGCCCGGGATCTCAACAGCGATCTCGATCTGCATCGGCTGTCCGATCGACTCGTGTCGCGCGTCGTCGAAACCCTGCTCGTCGATCGCATGGCGCTCATGCTCGCCGACGAAGTCGCGCCGCACTTCGGGTCGGTGCGCGCGTCGGGCTTTGGCGACGGTCACCCGCCGGCCCTGGCCGCACGCTCGAGCGTCGGGGCACGCGTGGCGTCCGGGCATGTTGTTGCCCTCGACGATCCGCTGGCGGCGACCCGGTTTGCGGTCGAGGAGATCGAGTTCTGGCGCGACACGGGTCTTTACTACTTCGTCCCGTGCGTCGCCAACGACGGGGTAATTGCGGTGCTGGCCGTGGGCCGGAAGGACACCGGCGAACCCCTGAGCAGTGAAGACATGGGCCTGCTGAGCGCGGTGGCCGGCCAGGTCGCAACCGCGCTCGAAAACGCGCGCCTGTACCGCCAGCTCCACATCAAGGCGCTGGAGGTGGATCGGATGCGCGCGTTCAACGAAAACATCGTCGAGTCGCTCGACGACGGCCTGTTCGTGCTCGATCTCGACGACCGCGTCGCGCGCTGGAATCACGCGCTCGAAACGCTGTACGGCGTGCCTGTCGGTGAGGCGATCGGTCGATCTCTCGACGATCTGTTCGACGCACATTTCGTGGAGGCCTTGCGCGCGGCGCGCCGTGACACGCCGTCGGGTGCCGTGCTGTCCCGAGTTCAACTGGAGCGCCGCGGTGACGGAGAGGCTCTCACCGTGAACGCGGCGATGGCGCCTCTCCGCGCCGCCGACGAGGGCGGCACGTCCACGACGGGCACGATCGTGATCATCGAGGACGTCACGCGGCGCGTCCAGCTCGAGGAGCAGCTGCAGATCTCCGAAAAGATGGCGTCGATTGGCCTGCTAGCCGCGGGTGTCGCGCACGAAGTCAACACTCCTCTCACGGGCATTTCCAGCTTCACGCAGATGCTGCTCGACGGGGCCGACCCGGCCGACCCGCGCACGCAGGTGCTGCACAAGATCGAGCAGCAGACCTTCAGAGCCGCCAAAATCGTCAACGGGCTCCTGAACCTCTCGCGCCCGGGCACGTCGACGGGCGCCGACGTCGCGCCGGTGGACATCAACACCGTCATCGTCGATGTGCTCGGCCTGCTCGAGCACCAGCTGCAGCTGCAGCGGGTGACGGTGCGGCGCGAACTGTGCGATCAGCCGCTCGTCGTGTCGGGCGTCGAGCAGAAGCTGCAGCAGGTCTTTCTCAATCTGTTCCTCAACGCCAAGGACGCGATGACAAAGGGCGGCTGGCTGTCGGTCGTGACGCGCGCCGACCACGAGGACATCGTCGTCGAAGTGGCCGACACGGGATCGGGCATCCCCTCCGAGCACCTCGCTCGCATTTACGATCCGTTCTTCACGACCAAGGCCATCGGCCGCGGAACGGGACTGGGTCTCTCGATCACCTACGGAATCGTGCGCGAGCACAGCGGGTCGATCGACTGCGAGAGCGGCGTGGGCCAGGGCACGCGATTCACGCTTCGTTTCCCGCCGGCGGTCTCACGACCGGCTCGCGCGGCCCGGTAACGGCCGGATCGGAAGGCTATGCCAACCCAAGGTTCCATCCTCGTCATCGACGACGAGGAGATCATGCGCGAGATTCTCGAGACCTTGCTGACGCGCGAGGGCTATACCGTGCGCGTCGCGAGCGGGGGTGCCGAGGGCATCGAGCTGGCCAGGACGCTGCCGGTCGACGCGGTCATCGTCGACGTGATGATGCCGGGCATCGACGGCATGGCGGTGCTCGACGAGCTGAAGAAGGCGGACGATGATCTGCCGGTCGTGATGCTGACCGCGTTTGCGTCGGTCGAGAATGCCATCGCGGCCATGAAGCGGGGAGCCTTCGACTACATCACCAAGCCGTTCAAGAACGACGAAGTGCTGGTCGTGGTGCGCAACGCCGTCGAGCGGCGGCGGTTGATGGCCGAGAACACGGCGCTGCGGCAGAACCTGCAGGCGCAGACCCACAATTTCGCCGGCATCATCGGACGCAGCTCGAAGATGAAGCAGCTCTTCGACCTGATCCTGCAGGCCGCGCCCAGCCGATCGACCATCCTCATCACGGGAGAGAGCGGCACAGGCAAGGAGCTGGTGGCCCGCGCCATCCATGCCCACTCGTCGCGCCCGCACCGGTCGTTCGTCACGGTCAACTCGGGCAACCTCCCTCCAGAGCTGCTGGAGTCGACGCTGTTCGGGCACGTCAAGGGGGCGTTCACGGGCGCGGCGTACCCGAAGAAGGGGCTCTGCGATCTGGCCGACAAGGGGAGCATCTTCTTCGACGAGATCGGCAACATTCCACTTGAGACCCAGGCGAAGTTGCTTCGCGTGATCCAGGAACGCGAGTTCATGCGCCTGGGCGGCATGGAAACCATCAAGGTGGACGTGCGAATCATCGCGGCCACCAACTGCGATCTCAAGGAGATGATGGAGGCCGGCCGGTTTCGCGAGGACCTGTACTACCGGCTGCACGTGATCAACATCTACCTGCCGCCGCTGCGGCAGCGGAAAGACGACATCCCGTTGCTCGCCCAGCATTTTCTGGTCAAGTACGGTCAGGACAACGACAAGACCTCACTCGAGCTGACAGCGGAGGCACTTGATGTGATGATGGAGTACCACTGGCCCGGCAACGTGCGCGAGCTCGAGAACGTGATCGAACGCGCCGTGGTGCTCGCCACGGGCCCGCGCATCGGCGCCGAGCTGATCCCCGAGCACGTGCGGACGGCGCCCGCATTTCAGATTCCGAAGTTTGTCGTCCCGCCGGAGGGCATCTCGTTCAAGGACGTCATCACGAACGTCGAGAAGCGACTGATTGAGTCGACGCTCGAGGCGGCGGGTGGCGTCCAGAAAAGAGCCGCGGAGCTGCTCGGAATCAAGCCCACGACGCTGAACGAGATGATCAAGCGGTACGAGATCGGCGTCCGTCGCGGCCGGAAGAACGCCCCCGGCGGCGAAGACGACGAACGAGGGGCGTCGAAGTCGCGGCAAACTTCGTCGACCCAGATGACGCGGGAGTAAGGCGGTCTAATTCCGGGGCTTGAGCGTTCCCACGAGCCGCTCGAAACGACCGAGCACGGCGTCCCATCGGCAGTGCTGCTCGATGTACTGTCGCCCGCTTTCACCCAGCTGCTCGCGCAGACGCGTGCGTGTCATGAGGGTGCGCAGACCCTCGACGAATTCCTCGCGGTTCGCGTAGTACAGGCCGCCACCCGCCTTGCGAACATGCTCGACGGCCACCTCGTTGCGCGCGCTCGCCAGCACCGGCGTTCCAACGGCGAGGCTATCGAGCACTGACAGCGCCAGCGGGTCATCGTGCCCCGGCGCGATCGTGACGTCGGCGGCTTCGAAGGCGCTGGTGCGCTCGCGGTCCGCCAGCACGCCCGCCTGCGTGAGGTACGGCTCGTCTGACACGTGCATCATCTTGATTCCCATGAGCACGAGCGAGGCGTCGCCGTCGGCGGACGCATACGTGTCGAAGTAGTCAAGCATCTCTTCGCAGCCGTTGTCGGGTTCGACGCGGCCGCCGTAGAGCGCGAAGGTGCCGTAGAGACGGTGTCGTCGTCGGAACGGCACGCCGCGTTCCACGGGGGCGTCGTCCGGCGCCGACGCCTCGGCGTCGTCAATCCAGTCCTCCGCGGCGGCATCGTCGGCGGGATCCTGCTGGTGCCGCGGATAGGCTTGCCCGTGCCCGGGTTCGACGCCGATTCCGACGATCTCCTCGCGGGCGGGCGCGACGCCGACAAACGATCGTAGCAGCCGTCGCTCGAACGCCGACGTCAACCCTGTGGCGCGCGCAGATGCGATCACGTCCGGCCAGAGGGCAAATCGCAATGACGGACCGAGGCGAAGACACGGAAAGAGAATGCTTCGTTCGGGCGCAATCGGCACGCCGTGGACGGTGGTCGCATGCACCAGCGAGAAGAACACGAGCGCGTCGAACGAGCGATGATGCCGCCGCAGGTGATCGATCAGGCCCGGCGTGGTTGGTCCGAGACGCCGGACCCACTCCATCTCTTCGTCCCTCGACCGCGGAGCGGCGAAGATCCGGTCTGACAGCTGCCGGAAGGCTGCGCCATCGTGGGGTTGGCTGACGTTGAAACGCCTCACGAGGACACCGCGCACGCGGTCGATACCCTCTCCGAGCTCGTTCTTCCACGTCCGGGCGTCGCGTGCGGCGGTCGTCAGAACTTCGACGTCGTGCCGGGCGCTGAGCCGCTCGGCGAGCAGTCGGCATGCGTGCTCGGCCCCCGACCAAATGTCGGCGCCGTATCGCGGCGTGACGAACGCGAATCTCATGCGATGGCCCCTCTCGGCGCTGCTGTGTCCATGGCGGGGCCGGTCGGCAGGCCGGCCACGACGTCAGTGGCCGGCGCCAGCGTGCGCCGGCGCCGGGCCAGCCACCCGGGCACGGGCTCCATCCGATGCGTCGGCGGCGCAGCCGTCAGTCGCGCGAACATGTCCAGATACTTTCCCTCGATGACTGGCCAGCTGTAATGGCGGTCGAAGTAGTCGCGCCCGTTGCGACCGAGCGTGCCTGCCAGGTCCGGGTCGTCAAGGATTCGATCCATGACGCCGGCAAACTCCTGCTCGGTCCGGTAGTAGAGGCCTCCGTTGCTGCGCAGGCACTGGCCGAGCAGCACGTCGCACCGTGCGTTGGCGATGACGGGCGTTCCAAGCGCCCAGGCTTCGAGCGCCACCATCGACAGGCTTTCATAGTACGACGGCATGATCAGCGCCGACGCGGCAGCGATGACGTCGAACTTGTCGGCGTCGTCGACAAAGCCCAGGTGTCTGATGCGCGGGTGCGCTGGGATTTCGAGCACACGTGTGCCGATCAGGACGAGCAACGGGGGAGCGGAGTGTCCGTTGACGTATCGGGCGAAGAAATCGAACAGCTCGGCGCAGCCCTTGTTGGCGTCGATCCGCCCGACGTACACGACATACGGTCCGTCGAACGCGAACGCGCGCCTTGCTCGGGCCGCGTCCACATCCTGCGGGATGTCCGACCCGACGCCGACGATGACGCCTGGCACGTGATCGTTTGACGAGACCGCCTGGATGGACGCGCGTTCTTCGGGCGAGTTGTACATGATGGCGCGGACGCCGCGGAACACCGGTGCAAACAGCCCGAGGCCCAGCGCGGGGTCGCGTTCGGCAGTCGGCACCAGAATCGCCCGATCCGGTACCGCGCGGGCGGCGTGGTACGCGTGGTAGTAGCGCGCGGTGAACACGAGAAGGTGGTCGAACTCGTCACGAGCGGCGGCCACGCGCTCGATGAGCCGCGGGCTCAGCGGCCCCTCGCTGTCGAGCCACTCCAGTTCGTCGTGGAGCGAATGCTGCCGCGTGAAGACATGCGTGGAACGCCGGCCGAAATCCTCGGCGTCACGCTCTTTAGCGACGGGGAAGCGTTCGACGGCGACGCCGTTCACGCTCTCGATGCCGACCGGAAACTCGTTGCGCCACGTCACATAGTCGCGGGCGCAGGTGGTCAGCACGCGTACCTCGGCGTGGCGCGCCACATGCTCGGCGATGTACCGGGCGTGCAGCTCGGCGCCGCCGCCGACATCGGTGCCGTACCGCTGGACGACGACACCGACCTTCACTATTCCTCATGCGAGCCGGGCGTCGGCTCCCCAGGAGGCAGAGCCGCCTGCGGAGGTTCGGGCTCGGGCGTGGTTGGCTCGCCGGCCGGAGCAGGCGAGCGCGCCTCGAGCGGCACCTCCTCGAACTCCTGATCGTCGCCAGGTTCCTGGTCGAAACCCTCATCCGCGTCGGTCTCGCCGGGAGTCGTCGACGACGCGATTGGCGCGCCCTCCATCGGCGGACCTGCAGCGATGCCAGCTCCTCGTCGTCCACGGCGCCGACGCCGGCGCCGGCGAGTCCCATCGCTGCCGGGCGTGGACTGGCCTTCAGCAGGTGGTGTCCCAGGTTCCTCAGGTATCGGCGTGCTGCTTTGCGTTGCGGTTGGTGTTGGGCCTGGTATTGCGACGGCAGGTGTCGACGCGTCGGTTTGGCGGGGAACACGAACCTGTGTGCCCTCGAGGCCCCGCACTCGCCGATCGTTGAAGTCCACCTTCGCCCCGAGCGACTCGACTCGATGCGCGAGGCTCTCTGCTTCGAGGCTGCCGCGGGCACTCTCTCGCACGAGGCGCTGCAGGATTTCGTAGTGCAGTGCGTTCCATTCCGCCTGCCGCCGCTCCTGATCGGCCGCGCGTGTCGCCGCCTCGGCGTGCAACCGGCCCTGTACGGCCAGGGCATGCGCGATCGGCGTGGGATTGATCAGCAGTCGCAGGATCGGGTTGAGGAGCTTTCGGAGGAAGCGCAACAGCCCGTTGGGCGAGTCGTAGAGCAACACTTCGTCGAATAACGGCGGCTGGGCCGTCGCAGGCTCTGGTTGCGAGGGCCGTTCACCCGCGCTGCGCCGCAACTCGTCGAGCAGGCCTGGTTTGATGGACCGTGGATCGAGAACGGCTTCGAGCCGCCTGGCGGCCAGTTCCTGAATCTGCTGATTCGACAGGTCGACACCACTACGCTGGGAAATACGCCCGCGAATCTCCCGCATGATCTGTTCGACGTCCACGCGTTCCGTCCGTGGAGCTTGTTCGGCCGTGGGCGCCTGCGGCCGATCGCGACCCCGGCGATCGGCGCCACCGCCGCGCCGGCTTCGGTTGTTGTAGTGCCCGCCGCGGCGCCCGTGCTGACTGTGATCCATCGCCATCAGTTACCGCTCAGTAGTGCTGGAAGAGCTGTCCCCATCCCGTGCTCATGAACGCACGAATCCGGGACCGCCCGATTGTTGGGTACCACACCATGTCGTGATAGACGTTCGACGCGAACGGCGCCCACACCATGAGTGGCGAGTGGAGCAACACGTGTTCGAGGGGCCGCAGGAAACCCTTGCGGATCATCTGATCGCCCCAGATCACCAGTGATTTCTTCGTCTGGAAACCGAAGTTCTCGCCCGCGACGTCGTCGCCGACGAGCTCGATCTGTCGGGGATCGCCAATCCCCAGTCCGCGCTCGTGCGCCATCCTCAGGAACGGAATCGAGAGCGGGTCGAAACCCATCAGTCGCGCCGCAATCGCGTCGATGGCCACCGAATCTGCCGCGGCGAGGATCAGGTTCTTGACGCGCGGGATCATCGTCCGGGGCCCCGCGCCGTCACCGGCCACGGTTCCGTCCATCACCGTGAAGACCGCCGGGTGGAGCTCGCGCTGCATGTACAGAAGATCGACGAGCACTTCATGCATGTACTTGTGCGCATAGTGCCGCACTTCGCGCAGGAGTCCCCCGAACGAGTTCTTGACTGCGCCGGTCATCACCGCGTGGCCATGCGTCTTGACCGTCGGGAGGTGGAGAATCTGCCGCCCGGGGTAGATCGCCGGAATCTGGATCCCCTCCGGAAAGATGTCGTTGAGCTTGAGGAGCGGACTCTTGAAGGGGTAGACCTGCCACTCGACCTCGGTCAGCGGAGTGAAGGTCAGACCGTGGCGGTCGAGCACCGGCTCCCACCGGTTGTTGCGACAGCCCTCCCTCGGGTTCGTCACAACGGTCTTGTTCTCAATCGGGATCACGCGTGTGCGCGCGAACCCGTCGGACAGCATCTTGCCGACCACGCCGTCGACCTGCCAGGGCTGCGACGAGCACGCGGGGAAGTACTTGGTCCAGGAGAGGTTGAGCTTGACGAGCGTGTCGCGGTCACGCGTCAGCGTGTCGCGGTACCCCGCGAGGTCCATGACCCGCGCATAGTCTGCGAGTACCGTTTCGGGCGTCGTGCGGACCACTGCCACGCGCGCGGTGCGCGCGATCGGAGCGGTGGCTGGCGCCGACGGCACCTCAGTCGTGACGACGGACATTTCTAGCTCCCCAAAGGTGAGTACAAAAGCACAATCACCGTCCCAATCCACAAGGCCACGCAGCCAAGCAGGGGCCGATCGGTCAGCAGCATCGTCGTCGGGTTCCCGCCTCCCTGCTTCTGGTGCACCAGATAGAGATACCGGAAGATCCCGTAGAGCACAAAAGGTATCGTCAGACCGAGTTTAGCGGTCCCCAGCCGCGCGGCGGTGTCGGCGCTCGTGGCGTAGACCGTATAGGCGATCAACGTCGAGGAGGTTACGACGCCAATCATCTGATCCAACAGGTACGGCGAGTACTCTCCGAGGCTGGGCCGGTGGTCGGCGGCGCCCTCGGCCAGCAGTGTCCGCTCGTGGCGACGCTTGCTCAGGGCCAGGAACAGCGCCAGCAGCGTGGTGCAGATCAGCAGCCAGTGCCCGATCGGCACGTCCACCGCGACGGCGCCGGCGATGGCCCTCAGCACGAACCCCGCCGCGATCAAGAGCACGTCCACGATGACGATGTGCTTCAGCGCGAACGAGTACGCGGTCAACAGCACCAAGTAGCCCGCCGCGACGAACCCCAGCTGAGTGTTGATGGCAAAGGCGACCAAAAGGCCCACTCCGGCCAGGACGAGACCGGCGATCAGTACGGTCCCGACCGCTAACCTGCCTGCCGCGAGGGGACGGACTCGCTTGAGCGGATGATTCTGGTCGGCCGCGCGATCGGCGACGTCGTTGAAGAGGTAGACCGCCCCTGACAAGGTGCAGAAGACCAGGAACGTGGCGACCGCCGACGCGACCGCGTCGCGATCCGTCAGCCGGCCTCCGAACAGGACGCCGGCGAACACCAGCAGGTTCTTCGTCCACTGTTCCGGGCGAAGCGAGACCAGGAGCAGGCGGGGTGTCGAACGATCCCAGACCATGCGCGGCTGGGTCGCGCCGGCCCGGTGTGGCGACGAAGGTGAAACGCGAGCCATGACCGCGCGGCTGCTCCCAGGGGGAGCGAGCCGGCTACACCTTCGGCGAGGAGAAGCTGCGAACGGCGTCCGCTTCCGTGTCGTGCGTCTCGAAAACGGTGAGCAACTTCGTGATCGAAAGGAGGTCGGTAATCCGCTTCGTCAGGTTGAGGAGCTTCAGGGTTCCGCCCTGGCGGCTGATCGACGTGTACGTCCTCACGAGCTCGCCGAGCCCGGCGCTGTCGATATAGGGAACGTCTGCCAGGTTGAGCACCACGCTGCGCTTGCCCTGGTGAAGCAGGCTGTTGATCTTGTCCTTGAGCAGTTCGTCACCCTCTCCGAGGGTCATCTTCCCCTTCAAGTCGAGGATGACGACATCGCCCGTGGATCGCTCTTCGATATGCATCTACACACGCCTCAGGTTCAATCTTCGAGGGAAGATTGCAGGTTCTTGAAGAAGAGAGGCCAGACCCGTCGTCTGGCTTCTCTGTCAAATAGGTTGCTGCGACCGTGGCAACCCGGACTCTACCCCCCAGCACCCGCGAACTTCCGCTGCTGGAAACATTCCTTGCAGAAGACCGGTCGGCCCTGCGTGGGACGGAAAGGCACCGTCGTGTCCTTGCCGCACGCCGAGCAGGTGGTCTGAGTCTCGACGCGGTCGCGCATCGATGGCCCGGCGCTCACCCGGCTGGTCCGCTTCGCCTTGCATGCCTTGCAGCGCTTCGGTTCGTTCTTGAACTGCTTGTCAGCGAAAAAAAGCTGCTCACCGGCCGTCCAGATGAACTCCGACCCGCAGTCCACACACGTCAGGGGCTTGTCCTGGAACTCCATCGGTCGCCACCTTTGTTCGTCGATACGAACCCCGTCGCGCTACTCCGATTCGCGCCGGAGCTTCTTGCGGTTCCGCTTACGGGCCAACGCCTGTTTGGCTCGCCGCTTGTCGCCCGGTTTCAGGTAGAAGGAGTGCTTCTTGATGTCCTTGATGATGTCTTCCTGCTGCACCTTCCGCTTGAAGCGCCGGAGGGCGCTCTCGATGGATTCGCCCTCCTGAATCTTGACTTCCGCCACGTTGTTACACACCCCCTCACCCGTCGTTGTGGCTCGCTGTGATGCCCCTTTGTACAAGGGCCGAACATGCTACGCTATCACAGGCAGGCGCGGATTCTAGGGCGCAACACCTCACCGCGTCAACGAAATAGTCGGGCTTCTGTCCCTCAACGGCTTCCCACGCGGCTTTCGATGTCAAACCACTGTCCAGCCATCACTTGGCGCGAGCGCAGGTGAAGATACTCGTTGTCGGCGGCGGGGCGCGGGAGCACGCGTTTGCGTGGAAGTTGTCGCGCGAGAGGACGGTCACTGACGTTCTCTGCGCGCCGGGGAACCCTGGCATAGCCGGCGTGGCCCGGTGCCTTCCGGTTGATGCCACCGATCCCGCCTCCGTACTTGCCATTGCCCGTCGCGAGCGCGTGGACGTCACGCTCGTTGGTCCGGAGGCTCCCCTGGCTAGCGGCGTCGCAGATGCATTTGCGTCCGAGGGTCTCGCGATCGTGGGGCCCTCGGCGGCAGCCGCCCGCCTGGAGTCGAGCAAGGCCTTCGCCAAGGACTTCATGGCCCGGCATGGCGTCCCGACCGCTCGCTTCCGCGTCTGCGAGTCAGCCGCGGCTGCCCTGCAGGCAGTCGCTGGCGGCGAACTTGGCTTTCCACTGGTGATCAAGGCCGATGGTCTTGCTGCCGGCAAGGGCGTCGTGATCGCCGACGATCGCAGCGCGGCCGACGCGGCCATCCGCGAGGCGATGGTGGATCGTCGATTCGGCTCGTCGGGGGATCGCGTCGTTCTCGAGGAGTTCCTCGCGGGCGCCGAGGCGTCCTACTTCGTTTTGGCCGACGGCGATTCGTTCATGCCCCTGTCGTCCGCTCAGGATCACAAGCGCATCTTCGACGACGACCGCGGGCCGAACACGGGTGGCATGGGGGCGTTCGCGCCGAGCCCGCTCATGACGCCGGACATCGAGCGGCGCGTGATCGACGCCATCGTCCGTCCAGTGCTGGAGGGGATGGGGCGCGAAGGCTATCCCTATCGAGGCTTTCTCTACGTCGGTCTGATGCTGACAGACGACGGCCCGAAGGTGATCGAATTCAATGTCAGATTCGGCGACCCCGAGGCCCAGGTCGTGCTGCCGATGCTCGACGAGGATCTCTCATGGCTGCTCGGCGCGGCCGTGACCGGGGCGCTCCCGATCCGACCAGCGCGGCTCAAGCGCGAGCCGCACGTCGCGGTCGTCCTGGCCGCCGGGGGTTATCCCGGTGCCGTCGAGATCGGGCGACCCATCTCGGGTCTCGAGTCGGCGGTCCGCGTTCCGGGCGCGCTGATCTTCCACGCTGGAACGGCGCGAGAGAACGGGCGGATCGTGACCGCGGGAGGACGCGTGTTGACGGTCGTCGGACGCGGCGCGAGGTTCGAGGACGCCATTCGCACCGCGTACGAGGCGGCAGCGCTCATCCAGTTCGACGGCATGCAGTTTCGCGCTGACATCGGCCGAAAGGCGCTCGCGCAGTGAAGTACGCCGTCGTCACCTTCGGCTGTCGGGTGAATCAGGCCGACTCGCTTGCCATCGAGGATCAGCTTCGCCGGCGCGGCGCCGTGAGCGCGCCGCCCGAGCACGCCGACACCGTCATCATCAACACCTGCTCCGTCACTGCCGGCGCCGACCAGGGCGCGCGGCAGGCCGTGCGCCGCATCGTCCGGAGCAACCCGAATGTGAAAGTAGTGGTCACTGGCTGCTACGCGACCCACCGTCCTGAGGACGTTCGAGATCTCCCGAATGTGGTGCAGGTGGTGGGAAACGCCCAGAAGGAGTCGCTGGTAGCTGGCCTGGATGCCGCCGTCGAGTGGACGACGGCTGAACGGTTCAATCAGGGCGACGGTCCGTGTGGGATGTCTCTGGAGCCGGGGGTGGCCGGCCGCACGGCGCTTACCCTGCGCGTTCAGACCGGGTGCGACGAAGCCTGCAGCTACTGCATCATTCCGCGTACGCGTGGAGCTGGCCGATCGCGGCCGATCCCGGAAGTGATTCGCGAGATTCGCCTGGCCGTCGATGCCGGGTACCGGGAGATCGCCATCACAGGCGTCCATCTCGGATCATATGGCCGCGACCTTGACGATCGCACGACGTTCACCCGCCTCATCGGCATCCTGAGCGAGTGGCCAGACGACGTGCTGTTTCGGATCAGTTCCCTCGAGCCGATGGACTGCACGCCCGAGATCGTGGAGGCGGCGGCCGGGTCGCCTCGCCTCGCGCCGCACTTTCATCTGCCGCTTCAGCATGGTTCCGACGTCGTGCTCCAGGCGATGAGACGCCCGTACTCATCGGACTACTACCGCCGGCTCGTCGAACTGATCCGCGCGCGAATACCGCACGCCGCGGTCGGCACGGACGTCATCGTCGGGTTCCCCGGCGAAACGGCCGACGATTTCCGGATCTTGCGCGAGTTGCTGCCGACGTTACCGGTGACCCACCTCCACGTCTTTCCGTATTCGGACAGGCCGGGAACGGCCGCGTCGCGACTGGGCGACAAAGTCGACGGCGGCGAGATCCGCGCGCGGGCTCGCGAGGTGCGCGCGATCGGCGAGAGCAAGAGCGCAGCCTTCCGTGTCTCGCAGCAGGGTCAGACACTTCGAGGGCTCGTCGTCGATGACGGGCTGACCGTTGTTACCGGCAATTACCTGAAGGTGAGAACGACCCAACGGCGGGACCGCAATTCGTGGGTCCGGGTGAGGGTGGACGGGGCCGATCCTCTGGTCGGCTCCGTGCTACCGGAGTAGGCCGGCCATCCGCTGGCCCGTCGACGCCTTAACGCCCCCCTCGACGATGAGTTGACCGCACGCGGCGCGGATGTCGCGCCCGCGGCTCTTCCGCACGGAAACCGTGAGGTGCCGTTCCGCGAGGATCTGCGCGAACCGATCGACATGCTGGTCCGACGGACGCTGAAACGGGATGCCCGGCGCTTCGTTGAGCGGAATGAGGTTGACCTTCGACTTGATGCCCGCGAGCAGACGAACCAGGCGTCGCGCGTCGGCGGGCGAGTCGTTCACCCCAGCGAGCAACACGTACTCGAACGTGATCCGGTTTCGTTTTTTCAGGGGGAACTGCCGGCACACGTCGAGTATCTCGGCGAGCGGGTACTTGCGATTGGGAGGCACGATCGCGGTTCGCTGTTCGTCGGTGGTCGCGTGGAGCGAGATCGCCAGGTTTGGCATCAACGGCTCCTGCATCAGCCGTTGAAGCCCGGGCACGATGCCGACGGTGGACAACGTGATTCGGCGAGGTGAGACAGCGAGACCGTGCTCGGAATGAAGGATGCGCAGCGCCTTCATGGTGTTCTCGTAGTTGTGCAGCGGTTCTCCCATGCCCATGAGCACGATGTTGAATGTCTGGTCGAGAAGGTTCGTTGCCGCGGCCAGCACGCGCACCTGCCCGGCGATTTCTCCGGCCGTCAGGTTGCGGATCAGGCCCATCTTCCCCGTCAGACAGAAGCCACACCCCATCGCGCATCCGACCTGCGTCGAGATGCAAAACGTCATGGCAGGGGTGTCGGGAATGAAGACCGCCTCGATGCGCCGCCGATCGGCCAGCTCGAGTTCGAACTTGCGCGTGCCGTCGACGGATGTGTGGTCCGAGACGACCGCCGGCGTTCTAAGCGTGTATGCCGAGGTCAGGCGCGCCCGAAGCCGCCTCGACAGGTCGGTCATTCGCTCGAACTCGCCAATCCCACGCTTGTAGAACCAGCGGTAGATCTGTCGGGCATGAAAAGGTTCCCCGCCTGTCGGTTCGAGGGCGGCCTCGAGTTCGGCCAACTCCAGCTCGGCGAGGTCCACGTGCGTGTCGTTCATGCGAGGGGCCCGCATTTCGTGGAGGATACTTGACGGCGTTTCGTTATTGCAGCCGCAATCGGACGCATGTTATGATTTAGCCGTTCTTCTAATTCCCTGTCTGTCAATGACTTGCGGCGCATTTCGCGTCGGACGTGGCAGGCTCGGACCCCGGTGTTGCCAACAAATCCCAGCGCATCCGTGACACAGCCCATCATTGTCCGCGACGTGCTCGCCAACGGTCTCCGGCTTCTCACGGAGCAGATGCCGCACGTGCGATCGGTCAGCATCGGCGTGTGGCTCGCGCGCGGTTCCCGCCACGAGTCGCAGGAGCAGAGCGGCATCGCGCACTTCGTCGAGCACATGCTGTTCAAGGGTACGTCCACTCGCAGCGCGGAAGACATAGCGCAGACGATCGACTCGATCGGCGGGCAGATGGACGCCTTCACGGCGAAGGAGTACGCGAGCTACTACATCAAGGTGCTCGACGAACATCTGCCGATCGCCCTTGATGTGCTGTCCGATATCGTGAGGCGGCCCGCGTTTACGGCGGCCGACGTCGAACGAGAAAAGAAGGTCGTGCTCGAAGAGATCAAGATGGTCGAGGACACGCCCGACGACCTGGTCCACGAGCTGTTCACCGAGAATCTGTGGGAAGGGCACCCTCTCGGGCGTCCGATTCTCGGGACGAGAGAGTCCGTCGAGTCGCTGACCGCGGCGGCCTTGCGGCGCTACTTCGACGGCGTGTACACCGCGCCGAACCTGATTATTGCTGCTGTCGGCAACGTTGATCACCAGCGCGTCCGCGACCTCGTCGAGGGCGCCTTTGGCACCGTTCCGAACCAGAGCATGGACGTTGCCGAAACGCCGCCCCTCGTGGTTCCGCGGATCACGATCCGAGCGAAGGAGCTCGAGCAGAGCCACGTCTGTCTCGGCACGAGCGGGTACCGGCAGGATCATGAGGATCGATATACGAGCTATGTCCTCAACACGATTCTTGGCGGGTCGATGAGCTCGCGTCTGTTTCAGAACGTTCGCGAAAAGCGCGGCCTCGCCTACGCGGTCTTCAGCGGCTTGAGCGCGTATCGCGACGCCGGGTCGATGACGATCTACGCCGGTTGCGCGAACGAGGCAACCGGCGAGTTGATCGATGTCGTGGTGGGCGAGCTGCGCCGGCTCAAGGACGAGCCGTTGCCCGCGGCCGAACTCCAGCGCGCGAAGGACCATCTCAAGGGCAGCCTCATGCTGAATCTCGAGAGCACCTCGAGCCGCATGTCGCACCTCGCCCGCCAGGAAATCTACTTCGACCGGCAGTTCGGTCTTGACGAGACACTCGAGGGCGTCGAGCGCGTGACGGTGGAGGATCTGCACCGGGTCGCCAGCGACCTGCTGCGCGAGGACGCTCTGGCGGCAACGGTGTTGGGGGCAGTCGGCGAGCTCGACATTCCGCGGGAGCGACTGTCGCTGGGATGATACCGAGGTACACGCATCCGGAGATGGGGGGGATCTGGAGCGACCAGCGGAAGTACGAGACGTGGCTCCGGGTCGAGATTGCCGCCGTAGACGCGCTGGCGGATGCCGGCGTGGTTCCGCACGAGGCCGCCCTGGATATTCGCGCGCGCGGGGGCTTCGACATCGATCGGATCGAGCAGATTGAGCAGGTGACTCAGCACGACGTCATCGCGTTCACCACCGCCGTCGCCGAACGCGTCGGGCCGTCGGCGCGGTGGCTGCACTTTGGCCTCACCTCGTCGGACGTCATCGACACGGCTCAGGCGCTGCAGATGCGCGACGCGTGTGACCTGATCCTTTCGGATCTCGACGCGCTCATGCAGGCGTCGCGCGTGCGCGCCGAGGAGCACCGCCACACCCCGATGATCGGCCGCACGCACGGCGTGCACGCCGAGCCCATGACCTTCGGTCTGAAGCTGGCGCTGTGGTACGCGGAGCTCGCCCGCGACGTGGTTCGGGTTCAGCGTGCGAAGGACGCCATCTCCGTCGGCAAGCTGTCTGGAGCCGTTGGGACGTTTGCCCATCTGCCGCCGTCGGTCGAGGCCGCAGTGTGCCGGGCGTTGCAGCTCACGCCGGCCCCGGTTGCGTCGCAGGTCATCCAACGGGATCGACACGCCGAGCTGCTGTCGGCGCTCGCGATTTCGGGTTCGTCACTGGAGAAGATGGCCCTCGAGATTCGTGGCCTGCAGAAGACCGAGATCGGCGAGGTCGAGGAGCCGTTTGCGAGGGGTCAGAAGGGCTCGTCGGCGATGCCCCACAAGCGCAATCCCATCGGTTGCGAGCAGGTCGTCGGCCTGGCTCGGTTGCTGCGCGCCAACGCCGGCGCCGCGTTCGAGAACAACGCCCTCTGGCACGAACGGGACATCTCCCACTCGTCGGTCGAGCGCGTGATCCTGGCGGACAGCTTCATCGTGCTCGACCACATGCTGCGCCGCATGACGCGGATCGTCGCCGGGATGGTCGTGTACCCCGAGCGCATGCGTCAGAACCTCGATCGGTCCCGCGGAGTCGTGTTTTCCGGAACGGTGCTGCTCGAACTGGCCCGCCGCGGCGTGTCGCGCGAGCAGGCGTACGAGTGGGTGCAGCGCAATGCCATGCGCGCCGTCGACGAGGCGCGCGATTTCAAGGCCCTGCTGCTGGCCGACGCCGAGGTCACGCGGGTGCTGCCGCCCGCGGAGATCGAGCGCGCATTCGATCTCGGCGATCAGCTCAAGCACGTCAATCAGATCTTCGATCGCGTTTTTGAGGAGGTCCCCGTCTAATGCGAGCCCGCGTCTTCGTCACGCTCAAGCCCTCGGTATTCGACCCGCAGGGGAAGACCGTCACCGACGCACTCCACACTCTTGGCTACGCGGCCGTGAAGGATGTACGACAGGGCAAGTACTTCGAGCTCGACGTCGACGCTCCAGGCGCGGAGGAGGCGCGACGCCTCGTGTCGGCGGCGGCTGACAAGCTGTTGTCGAATCCGGTCATCGAGAGCTATCGCGTGGAGATTGTGGACGAGGCGACCCGATGACGTTCGCCGTGATCGTCTTTCCGGGATCGAACTGCGATCACGATGCGCACTATGCGACGACCCACGTGCTCGGACAGCGCGCCGAATACGTCTGGCACAAGGACACCAGCCTTGGGAGTGCCGATGTCGTGATTCTCCCGGGCGGCTTCGCCTATGGCGACTACCTGCGCACCGGGGCCATTGCGCGCTTCTCGCCGATCATGGCCGAGGTCAGGCGGTTCGCCGAGGCCGGCGGGCCGGTGCTGGGCATCTGCAACGGTTTCCAGGTGCTGCTCGAAGCGGGCTTGCTCCCAGGGGCCATGCTCAGGAACCGTAGCGTGCAGTTCCGGTGCGAGCACGTGGTCGTCCGGGTCGAGCACGCCGATACCTCATTCACGCTCGCCTGCGCGCCGGGCCAACGGCTGCGCATGCCGATCGCCCACGGCGAGGGTAACTATTACGCCGAGCCAGACGTCGTGGCCAGGCTCGAGCGCAATCGCCAGGTGATCTTCCGGTACACGAACGCCGACGGCGAGCCGACCGACGAGGCAAACCCGAATGGCTCCGTGAACAACATCGCCGGTCTGTGCAACGAGGGCCGGAACGTCCTGGGTCTGATGCCGCATCCCGAGCGCGCGTGCGAGCTCGCGCTCGGGAGCGCCGATGGGCTGATCCTGTTCGAATCCGTCATGCGGGCCGTGAGCGGTCGCGAAGGCCGAATGCGCGTGGCCGTCTTCGACAAATGAACCCCGATCCCGCGCTGCTCGAACGCCACGGACTGACCCTCGACGAGTACGGGCGGATCGTCGGAGCGCTGGGGCGCGAGCCGACGCTGACCGAGCTCGGTATCTTCTCGGTGATGTGGTCCGAGCACTGCAGCTACAAGAGCTCGCGGGTGCACCTGAGGACGTTGCCGACGACCGGCCCGCGCGTGCTCCAGGGTCCGGGTGAGAATGCC
>Ga0210380_10000265_pt1 | contig 26083 bp, 38 predicted proteins | sample PLM4_5_coexredo_FD_155476 | JGI IMG/M metagenome (GOLD analysis project Ga0210380, IMG submission 155476) | Groundwater sediment microbial communities from an aquifer in East River, Colorado, USA - PLM4_5_coex redo | ecosystem: Environmental > Terrestrial > Soil > Riparian zone | place: USA... | reverse complement strand
CCAATCGCAGAAACTTCAGGCCACAAAATGCAGGCCGGCGTGCGTTTTATGAATATCCGACCATCTGACCGAATATCCGACCATCTTGGCGCTTGACACGAAAACAGGAGATTTCAGATGACCGCCAGACGACCTCGCAAGCCTCAGAGTCAGACCGCGACCGGCAAGGCAATGGCGCTGACCGCGGCGGCATCGACCCGCTATCCGGCGTGGCCGCGCGACCTGGTTGATTTGCCTGGATTGACCCGCGACCGGCGGCGCGCGCTGGTTTGGTATGACGGCATCGCCAGGCACCGCACGCCGGAAGGCTGGCAGGCGACCGACGCCGGCCGGATCGCCCTGTTGGCGCGTGCGCTGATGGGCTGGGAGCGCGAATCGCAGCGCCTCATGGAAGGGCAGGGCGGCGACGCGGCGCTGGCCGACAGGCTGCACGCTGCCATTGGCCAGCTATCGCGCCACCTGGGATTGAGTCGCGTGATTGCCGATTCCAAGATCATCGCCAACGACGCCCAGGTCCGCGCAGAGCTGCAACAGGTCGAGCCGAAAGCCGACGACCTGCTGGCCGGGGCGGTCGTGAACTGATGGACTCGGCCCTGGGCGGTTCATGGTGGATTCCGCCGACTGCGGCCGTCGTGGCCGGCCTCGCGGCGTGGCTGGTGATGCGGTGGCTGCGATGACGACTGAAACCCGCGGCGAAAAGGTTGTCCGCTTCTGCACGACCTACCTCCGCGTGCCGGAGGGCGAGCATGTCGGCCGCCCGGTCGAGCTGGCGCCGTTCCAGGTCAAGTTCATCCTCGACGTGTACGACAACCCGCACGGCACACGGCGCGCGCTGCTGTCGATGGCGCGCAAGAACGCCAAGACCACGTTGATCGCCATGCTGGTGCTGGCGCATCTGATAGGCCCGGTGGCGGCGCGCAATTCGCAGATTGTGAGCGGCGGCCTCACGCGCGCGCAGGCGGCGCTGGTGTTCGACCTCGCGGTGAAGATGATCCGGCTCAATCCGCGCCTGGTGCGCGAGGTGCACATCGTCGAATCGAGCAAGCGCATCAAAGGCCTCGCGCTCAATACCGAGTATAGGGCCTTAAGCGCCCAGGCCGGCGCCGCGCATGGCCTGTCGCCGGTGGTCGCCATCCTCGACGAGATTGGCCAGATCGACGCCGAGACCTCGCCGTTCGTCGAGGCCATCACGACGGCGCAAGGTGCCTACTCGCATCCGCTGCTGTTCGGCATATCGACCAGCGCGCGCAGCGACCAGTCGATGTTTTCGATATGGATTGACGACGCCGTGCGCTCCGGCGACCCGTCCATCGTCGTGCATGAGTACCGCGCCGCCAATGGTTGCGCCCTGGACGATCCGGCGGCGTGGGCGGCGGCGAATCCGGCGCTTGGAATCTTCAGGGACGCCGGCGACCTCGCGCAGATGGCCGAGCGCGCAAAGCGTCTGCCGAGCGAGGAGGCGAGCTTTAGAAACCTTTTCCTGAATCAACGAATTGCTTTGGAAAGCCTCTTTATCGCGCCGGCGCTTTGGCGCGACAATGCCGGCGCGCCTGACCTCGATGTTTTTCGCTCCAACAGCGTGGCCATAGGCCTCGACCTGTCGGCCCGCGGTGACTTGACGGCGGCGGTGCTGGCTGCTCGAGCAGAGGATGACGACGGCGGCGCCGTCCACCTGTTGCCGTTCGTATTCACGCCGCTGGACTCGCTGGGCGAGCGATCACGACGCGACCGTGCGCCCTATGAACAGTGGGCAAGGGATGGCTACCTGATTCCGGTGCCCGGCAGCGTGATCGAATACGACTACGTCGCCGGCTACCTGGTGCGCGAGCTGGAGGCGCTGGGCATCGAGCCGGGCGTCGTGGCGTTCGACAGGTGGAGGATCAAGGATTTCCAAAGGAGCGCGGTCGACGTGGGTTTCGGCGGCTCGGCCACCTGGGAGGCGGTGCCGCAGACCTATTCCGGCATGTCGCCAAAGCTGGAGGCCTTCGAGGCGCTGCTGCTGCAAAAGCGACTGCGCCATGGCGGCCATCCGCTGCTGACCATGGCGGCGTCCAATGCCGTCGTGAAGCTCGACCCGGCCGGCAACCGGATGTTGAACAAGGAAAAGGGCCGGCTGCGGATCGACCCGTTGGTGGCGGCCGTGATGGCGGCCTTCTGCGTCTATGACGGCGCGGCGCAGACGTTCGACGAGCGGGCATGGATAGGATGAAGCCTCTCGCCATCGACCTGTTTTGCGGGCTGGGCGGCTGGACCGAGGGGCTGCTGGCCGAGGGCTATGACGTGGTCGGCTTCGACATCGAGCGGCACGAGTACGGCGACCACCGCTACCCGGCGCAGCTTGTCATTCAGGACGTGCTGACGCTGCATGGTTCGCAGTTCCGCAACGCCGCGCTGATCGTCGCCTCGCCGCCCTGCCAGGCCTACAGCTACCGGGCGATGCCATGGAAGCGCGCAAAGGCGCTGCCGCCGCCGGATAACACGCTGTTTGATGCGTGCTTTCGTATTCAACGCGAGGCCAGCGAGGCGGCCGGCCGGCGCATCCCGCTGGTGGTCGAGAACGTGCGCGGCGCGCAGCCTTGGGTCGGCCGCGCACGGTGGAATTTCGGGTCGTTCTATCTCTGGGGCGACGTGCCGGCGCTGATGCCGACGACGAAACCTCGAGCCAAGGTGGCGGGGCTGAATTGGTCCGGCTCCGATAAGGCGGGATACGTAGCCCGAGCTTTCAACGACACAGCAGTGCATCAGGGGCGCAAGGCACCAAACGGCACGCAGTGGTTCAACGACGGGCCGCGCAGCAAGGACAGCCTGGCAACGATGGGTGGCAAGAGCAAAGCCCGAAAAGCCGCCAGCGCGATGATCGCCAAGATTCCGCTGCCGTTGAGCCGGCATATCGCGGCCGTTTATTTTCCATAACTAGTCAAAGCCACCACGAATGGTGTAGGGGTATCGCCCAGGCGCACTAGCCGTGGGGGCAATATGCCGAGCCTGTCGCCGTTTCGGGCCGTTTCGACCGTAATCTGGAAGGCTGTGGACGACGAGGCCCGCGTGCTGGAAGGCATCGCCTCGCACGCCGCGCCCGACCTCGCCGGCGACGTGATCGAACCAAAGGGCGCCGCCTACAAGCTGCCGCTGCCGCTCCTGATCCAGCACGACCGCGACCGGCCAATCGGCCAGGTTACGCTGGCCAGGGTGTCAGATTCGGACATCCAGGTACGCGCCGAACTGGCCAGGGATTCCGGCCTCGATTACGTCGAGCAGGCATGGAAACAGATCAAGGCCGGCCTGGTTGGCGGCCTGTCGATTGGCGCCCAGCCGCTCAAGGGCGAGCCGATCCTGGACCGCGGCGGCGCCATGACCGGCGTGCGCTATACCGCCTGGCGCTGGCTGGAGCTGTCGGCCGTCACGCTGCCGATGAACCAGAAAGCCACCATCGAAATTGTCCGAATGTTCGACCCGTGGGGCGCCCAGGTGTTCACGCGCCGCGACCCGCTGGCCGACATGGAGGGCGCCGAAAGCGAGCGCCAAGGCTACGAAGCAACCCGCGCCCGCGTGATTGCAGCACTCAACGCCAACGCGCGCGCGCTCTACCGAAAGCCATAGCCATGTCCGTTTCCGACCAGATTGCAACGATTGCACAGAAGGGCGCGACCGACCGCGCCAACCTTGAAACCCTGTTGAAGTCACTAGACGGCGACGCCGACAACACGACCGTTCGCGCCCAGGCCGACCAGCTCGCCGCGACCGTCACTCGCGATTCCGAAACCCTGGCGACCTTGCAGCGCGCCGAACGCGCCCTGATGAATTCCGCGTTGCCGGTGGCGCCAACCATCGTGCAGCTCCGCAAGCGCGAGGAAGTGAAACCGGACCATATCTGGCGCGCCGGCGTCGTGGCCGCGGTTAGCTATTTCTCGCGCCAGCCGGTCGAGGAGGTGATGCGCGAGCGCTATGGCGATTCCGACCTGACCCGCGACCTCTGCACGCTGTCGCTCAACCGCGGCAACGCGGTGCGCGGCTATGAGGTGCTGCGCGGCGAGCTGCTGACCCGTGCGGCGCAGAATCCGGCGATGACCAATGTTCCCGGCTACGCCCAGGAGCTTGTGCATCAGACCTACGCCGCGTTCATGGAATCGCTCAAGGGCGTGTCGGCGGTAAGCCAGGTCAATTTCCGCAGTGGGACATTCGATGACGGCGCGCCGATTGTCGTGCCGTACCGCGTGGCGCGCGCGGCATTTCCCGACAATTTCGACGCGGCGTTCCGCGCCGAGGGTGCGCCGATTCGCGTCGGCCGGTTGACCACGGGAAGCAAGACCCTGCTGCCCTACAGCATGGGCGTGATCGGCACGTTCACCCGCGAGCTGTTGCGCCGCTCGACGCCGTCCATCGAGGAAATGATCCGCCAGGCGATGATCGACGACACGGCGGAAATCATGGACGGTTACGTTTTCGGCAACGCCGCAAGCTCGTCGACCCGACCGGCCGGCCTGACCAACGGCATTGCCGCCCAGGATACCCGCGTTGCGACGGCGACGCCGACCGTGGCCGACATCGACAGCGATCTGCAAAAGATGGTTACGCAGCTCGTCGCCGTTCGCCGCCTCGGCGGGCCGAATACGTCGTGGGTGATGAACAAGGCCAACGCGGCCAAGCTGGCCTCGCTCATGTTCGCCACCGGCGGCGCCGTCTATCCCGGCCTGTCGGCGGCCGGCGGCACGCTCAAGGGCTACTCCGTCGCGGTGTCGCACTTCTTCCCGACGACCGAGGTGCTGCTGGTCGACGGCGATGCCGTCTTTATGGCCGGCGGTGCGCCGGAATTCGAGATGAGCACCGAGGCGACGCTGCACGAGGAAAACACCACGCCGCTGCCAATCGGCACGACCGGCACGCCGGCCGTCGTCGCCGCGCCGGTTCGCTCGCTCTACCAGACCAACAGCGCGGCGCTGCGGATGATCCGCGAGGTATCGTGGGATGACCTGCGCGACGGCGCCGTCCAGCAGCTTACGGCCGTCGCCTGGTAGTTGGTTAGAGGGGTAACTGGAGGGGCGCGGCGACTATTTCCCCCGCCGCGCCTCTCTCTTTTTCGCAAGGAGCTGCCATGGCCATGCTGGCTAACCGGATCGTCGCGTGGGTCGTGCAGGGCTTGCAATCCGACAAGCGCACCGGATTCGTAGAGATGACCAAGGCGCAGCGCGACGCCGGCATCGCGTCCGGCCGGATGCAGGACCCGATGGTCGGCGCCCACAAACTGAAATGGATTTCGCCGCTCTACATTGCCGGCCTCGATGCGCCGCCGGCGCCGCCGAGGACACGCGGCAAGGCCAAACCCGAGGCCGAACCCGAGGCCGAGGGCTAGCGCGTGGGCGCCATTACGCAATGGATACGCCGCGCCGTCGCGGAGGGCGCGTGGCGCATGGCGTATGGGTCGAGCATCGAAAGCGGCCGGCTATTTGAAATCCCGTTCGGCAACGGTTTCGAGCGCGGCTTGCGCCTGGGCGGCGGCCCGATTGACGGCCGCGGCGTGCCGGCGGCGTTCGCGTGCGTAATGTCTTTCAGTCGCGCCGCGTCGCAATGCTACCCGGTTCACAAGCGCATCAGCACCAGCGGCAAGCATGAGGTGGTCGAGGATTCGCCGGCGGCGCGCTTGTTGCGCTATCCCAATTCCTACCAGACCTGGGACCAGTGGCTTTTCAATATCATCGCCGGCATGGGATTCGACGGCGAGGCGATGGCGCTGATCGTGCGCGACGGCCGCCTGGCGCCCATCGAATTGCATCAGGTGCCGCGCCGTTCGTGGTCGCCGTTCGTGGCCGACGACGGCGCCATATTCTACCAGGTCAACGAATCGGCGCAGGGCCTCTACCCGCGGCTGACCGATACGCTGGTGCCGGCGCGCGACGTTATCCATTTCAGGCAGTACACGCCGCGTCACCCGCTGGTCGGCGAGACGGCGCTGGCGGCGGCGGCGCTGGCCACCGGCATCAACGTGGCATTGTCGGCAAGCCAGGCGGCGTTCTTTGAGAACATGGCGCGGCCAAGCGGCATCCTGGCGACCGACCAGACGCTATCACGCGACCAGATGACAAGGCTTCGTACGGCGTTTGAGGAACAATCGGCCGGCATGGCGCAGGGAAAATTGCCGATATTGGGCAACGGCCTCAAGTTCCAGCAGCTCGCGGTGTCGTCCGTCGACTCGCAGCTCATCGAATCGCAGCGCATGAGCATTGAGGAAATCGCCCGCGTCATGGGCGTGCCGCTGCCAGTGATCGGCGTGCTCCAGGGCGCGACCTACAACAATGTGGAACAGCTCATCAATCACTGGCTGGCGGTATCGCTGGGAAGCCTGATCGAAAATATCGAGCGCATGATGGACCGCGCTTTCGGCTTTGCGCGCTCCGACTACGTCGAGCTGGACACCAACGCGCTGCTACGCTCCGACCTCGCCGCCCGCATCGACGCGCTGACCAAGGGCGTGCAGGGCGGCCTGTACTCGCCCAACGAAGCGCGCGAGCTGGAAGGCCTCAACCCGCAGGCCGCCGGCGACACGCCGTTCATGCAAGCGCAAATGACGCCGCTGCCCATGCTGGCAAAGATTGCCGAAAAGAACGCGGCGCCAACGCCGGCGCCGGTGGCCGCTACCCCGGCGCCGGCGTCCAACGAAAACACCGCAAAGGATTTCGACCCGGCACGCGCCGCCTCGCTGTTGCGCGCCAGATTGGAAAGGCGCGCCCATGCCTGACCTGGAGTACCAATTGCAACAGGCCGTCGAGCCGCTGGTGCTGGAGCTGGAGGCGCTGCGCCGCGAGGTGGCGACGCTGAAGGCCGAGGCGCCCGACCTTGAACCGCTGGTGATGGAACTAGACGCCATGCGCGAGGTGCTGGAGGCCTCGCGCGCCGAGGTGGCCAGCCTGAAAGGGCGCATCGACGCGCCGGCATGGGCGGTCGGCGTCTATCGCCAGGGCGTCGTCGTGCAGCATTTTCACGGTCAGTATTTCGAGGCCGTGGCCGATACCGCGGCCGAGCCCGGCGACGGCGTTACATGGCGCCGCCTGGGCCTGCACGGCTTCCGCTATCGCGGGCTGCACATCGACGGCGCCGAGTATGAGGCCGGCGACCTGGTCGCGCGCGACGGGTCGATGCAATTGCAGACCGCCGGCGGCGGACTCGTCTGGCTTGCGGTGCGTGGGCGCCGGGGTCGGCCAGGCGAGACGGGGGCACCAGGCGAAGCTGGCAAGCAGGGCGAGGCCGGCAAGCGCGGCGCCGATGGCGCCAACCTGGTCAAGCTGGAGGCCGAGGCCGGCGTGCTGTTCGCCGTCTGGTCGGATGGCAAGCGCGCGCCGATGGCGCTGGAGGCCGTGCCGTGAGCTGGGTAGACGACACGCGCGCCGCATGGATTGCCTGGCTGGGCGGCACGACGCCGCCGACCGACGACCAGGCGACCCGTGCCTTGACCCTGGCGCTGGCGACCGTCGAGACGTGGCTTGACCGCGAACTGGAGCTGATCGAGCGGATACAAGACGACGCGCCGGTGCATGGCGTAATTCGCCTGCGCGCCTGGCCGGTCGAATCGCTGACCGCGATCACGGTGAACGGCGAGGCGCTGGAGCTGACCTGGGTGAAGCTCGACAAGCGCACCGGCCACCTGGTGGCGCCGGGCTGCTATTACGTCTCGGTGACGACGACCTATACCGGCGGTTTCGATCCCATGCCGCCCGACCTTGAGCTGGCGCTATGGATGGTTGCCGCGCAGCTCTACCCGTCGACCCTGTCGGCCGCCGGCGCCGACATGGGCCAGACGGTGCGGCGGGTCACGACGCCGGACGTGGGGACGGTCGAATACAGCGTCGGCGCTGCCGGCGAGACCACGGCCGACGAGCTGCTGGGCGGCACGGTCTCGCCCCAGGTGGCCGGCCTGCTGTCGCGCTATCGCGCCGAATCCGTCGTGGGGGGTGCCTGATGTTCTCGCCCGCCGCTCACCGCACCGCCTGGGAAACCAACGTGGCGTTCCTGTCGGCGCCGGCGACCTGGATTCAGGGCGGCGTGGCAGTCGAGCTGCGCGCCGGTTTTGCGGTCGGCCGCGAAACCGACGTGGCAGTGGCGAACGCGCTGGGCTTCGGGGTTCGCAAGGTGACGATCCGCGCCATGGATACCGCTGGCGGCACGCCGCGTGTGCTCGACCGAATCCAGGTCGCGGGCGAGTCCCTGACCATCGACGGCATCGTGCCGGTGCTGTTCGCCGGCGAGCTGTACGGCTGGCGCTGCACCTGTGCCGGCGGCGAGGCGGGGCCATGAGCGAGGCCTATAAGCGCGCCCTGGTGCGCGGCTGGTGCGACGAGGTGCTGGGCGCCGCGTTCGTCGCGACCATCAACGACAACGACCGGCCGGCCGATTCCAGCGCCTGGTTCACCGTCGTGTGGGAGTCCGACACGGTCGAGCCGATTGCATTCTGCGGCATCGTCCAGGAGACCGGCTCGCTCAACGTGATTGTTGGCGGCGAGCCTAACGCCGGCGACGCCATCGTGGCCGCGGCGAGCGATGCCGTCGTGGCCGAGCTGCTGGCGCGGGTCGACCCGGAAGGCCAGCTCGTTCTGGAGCGCGCATCCGGCACGGCCGAGCATTCAGCGGGGACGGCGGACCGCTGGTACAGACTGAATACGCCGCTGACTTACCGATACATAACAGGAGGGCCGTGACATGCCGGCAAAAGCCTACTCGACCAAGGGCCTCAAGATGTGGCTGGGCGGCGCGACGGCGCCGGTTGCGCTGGTGCCAACCGCCATCAGCAAGGCGAAACCCGCAATGGTCACTGTCGCCAATACCGCGAAAGCGGGCGACATGGTCTACGTCTCGACATCGGGCTTTCCCGAGATTGACGGCAAGTGGTTTACAGTCGGCACGCCGACCGTGACCAATTTCCTGCTGGTCGGTTCGGACACGACGCTGTCGACCGGCACACTGGCCGCGACGCCGGCGCTCCAGCTTTACGCGCAGACCGCCATGTTCGATTTGTCGTGCCTGGCCAAGACCATCACGTTCAACAGCGACGCGCCGGCGGCCATCCAGGCCGGCACCTACTGCGACCCGTCGCTGGCGATAACGTCGCCCATCATTCCGCCGACGACGATTGAGTTTGGCGGCAACATCAACATTGCCGATCCCGCCTATCCCGCGCTGCTGAAAGCAGAACAAGACGGGGCGGAGCGGCCGTTCGACATCGTCCTGCCGTTCGCCCAGGGCGACATCGTTGCGCCGGCCGTCGTGTCGATGGTGACGTGGGACCTCCCAGTGGACGGGGTGCAAGGCTTCAGCGCGACGATGACGTGCGGTTCCAAACCCGTTCACCGTTTCTAGGAAGGAAAGCCCATGGCAGAAGCCAACGGACACGCGCCGCCATTCCAGCCGGCGGTGCTCGACGCGCCGGTCACGCCGGAGGAATTCGACGCGCTGCTGGCCGGCACTTTCGAGCCGACGCCGTTTGAAATCACGGCCGGCAAGTTTGTGGAAATCCGGCCGCTGCTGCTGGCCCAGGCCGACCGGCTCTATTCCGGCGAACTGAAGGGCGCCGATCTGCAACGCTATCTGTTGTCGCACAGTGTCTACGTCAACGGTCGGCCGATGGGCGAATCCAACGTGGCGCGGCTGCCGGTGTCGCTGGCGCAGAAGCTGGTGCCGGCCGTGATGCGCGCCAACGGCATGGAAGGATTCATGCAGGACGCCGACGACACCGGCGACGGCGGGCAGGGCGCGGCGGACCCAAAAGGCTAAGGCGCTCCTGGCGTCTGGCGCAACACAGCCTGGCGGAGTTGCTGGGGCGAACTGTAGGGGAGTTACGCGCGACCATGACGCTGGCTGAATTCCTTTCCTGGCAGTCCTACGCCAAGGCCAAGGCGCGCGAGGCCAACACGCCGCGCCCGACACCGCCCGACGAGTTGCCCGAGCTGGGGGCGATGGGTCCGGCCGGCGTCGCCATGGCGCTGCGGGGGCGCTGATGGCAAAGCTCGAAATCAAGGGACTGGCGGCGCTTCGGGCCGAGCTGAAGAAGTTTCCCGCGGCGGTGCAGGAGCGCGCCGCGCAAACCGGCGTTCGCAAGGCCTCGGCCAAATTGCGAACCGCGCTGCGCCAGGCGGCCTACGCCAAGGTTGCCACGGGCTACAAGCGCACCAACCGGCTGCGCCAGGCCATCCGCAGCGTGGTAGGCAAGCGCCAACAGTACAAGGGCAAGGCGTGGGTCGCGCTCAAGGAGGTGCCCGGCGAGAAGCGGACGCGGCATTACTACAACGTGCTGGAAATCGGACGTAAGCCCTACCAGCGGCGGCACGGCGGCGGCAACTATGCCGGCTCGCCACCGATGCGGCCGTTCTGGGCCAAGGCGGTGGCCGCCAACAACGCACGCATTGCCGATATCCTCGTGGTCGAGACACTCAAGGCCATCGCCTACGAGGCCGGCAAGGCCTACGGCCGCTCGAAAGGCGGGCGCTAATGGCAAAGATGGGTTCGCTCGTCGTCTCGCTGGAGCTACAGCAAGAGCAATTCCAGAAGGGCATGGACCAGGCCGCCCGCGCATTGGCCAAGGCCGAGGCGGCGAGCAAGCGGGCGCAAAACACATTCGCCGGCCTACAAAATTCGATGAAGGGAATGGCGCAGGCGGCGGCTGCCGTGGGCGCAGCGTTCGCGGCAATGAAGGGCGTCGAGTCCATCGTCAAGGCCTCCGACGCGCTCAAGAACCTGCAAGGCAGCTTCAACGCTCTGCTGGGCGACGCCGGCCGGGCGGGCGACATGATGGGCCGCGTCTTTGGCGTGGTCGAGCGCACCGGCGCGCCGCTCGACGCCGTGGGCGCGTCTATGCAGCGGCTCACGATTGCCATGGGCAGCATGGGCGCCAGCAATGCCCAGATTGAAAAGGTTGCCGAGACTTTTATCCAGTTGGGCAAGGTCGGCGGGTCGAGCGCGGCCGAGACGGCGGCGGCGCTGCAACAGCTCGGCCAGGCGCTCGCCTCTGGCAAGCTGGGCGGCGACGAGCTGAAATCTATTCGCGAGAATGCGCCGCTGGTGGCCGAGGCCATCGCCAGCGCAATCGGCGTCACCAGCGGCCAGCTCAAGCAATTGGGCGAGGATGGCAAGCTGACCAGCGACGTTGTCGCCAACGCGCTGATTGCCGCGAGCGACAAGGCCGCGGCGGCGTTCGCCAAGCTGCCGCAGAGTTTCGAGCAGGCGACGAACCGCCTGAACGCCCAAGCCGACCTTGCGGCCGCGGCGTTCGACAAGTCAGCCGGCATCACGCAAACCCTGGTCACGTCGACGGATTTCATCGCCACCAACCTGAAGCGATGGACGGCCGAGCTGGAAAGCTCCAACAACCAGTTTTCTGCCATCGCGTTGGGGGCCAAGGCGCTGCGGCTGTTGATGGAAGCAGTGCTCGTCATTTTCTCCGACGTGGCGTTCACGGCCGAGGTGATCGCCCGCTCGCTCGCGGCGGCCGGCGTCGAAGCCTATAACCTGCTGTCCGGCAACTGGTCGGCGCTGGGCAATGCGTGGCGCGATTCGGAAAGCGCCTCGCGCCTGGCCCGCGCCGCGCTCGATGAATACCAGCAACGGCTGGTCGGCCTGATACCGCTGGCGGAACAATTCTCCGCCGCGGCGGGCATCCAGTCGCGCGGCGCCGCCAAACCGCAGTCGACGCCGCTCAAGCCACCAGCAGGCGGCGGCGGCGGCAGCAAGGGAAAGAGCGACGCCGAGAAGGAGGCCGAGGCGCTGAAGAAGCGCGGCGAGGCGCTGGCCGCGGCCGTCGACTCGCAAGAGGCCTACAACCAGAAGCTCCGCGAATACGATGAGTTGTTGGGCAAGGGCGCCATCACCCAGGGCATTTTCGAGAAGGCCGTGGCGGCGGCGCAAAAGGAACTGACCGCGCAGGGCGACGCGCTCAAGGCAAGCGTCGACCCGTTCTTTGCCCACAAGCTCGCCGTCGACAACATCAACAAGGCTTACCGCGACGGGACCATCGAAATCGAGCATTGGCTTAAGCTCATCAAGGAGGCCGACGACGAACTGAAAAAGAAAACCGGCGACGGAAAAACCGACTTCCAGAAACAACTGGAGGCGCTCGAGGAGGCGGCGGCGAAGGCAGTCGGCAGCGGCATCGGCGAATTCTTCAGCGACATGATAAACGGCAGCATGACGGCGGCCGAGGCCTTCAACAAAATGGTGAAATCAATCATCTCCGACATCGCCAAGCTGGTCGCTGAATTTGCCGCGACGCAAATCATCAGGAGCCTGATGGGCGGCGGTATCGGCGGCCTTACTGCAAACCCCGACCTTGGCAAAAGCTCGCTCATGCTGGCGCAGCGCCCGACGTTCAACGCTGCGGCGAGCCTGGCCGGCCCGAGCACGCGCGCCGGCGAACCGGCGGCCGTGACCGGCGGCGCCGGGGCGACCGGCACCGGCGGTGGGCCATGGAACGTCACCATCAACAACAACGCGCCCAACGTCGGCGTGTCGACCCGCACGCGCGACGACGGCGGCCTCGAGGTGATTGTCGAGAAGATGCGCTCGATGCTGAGTCAGGACGTGATCCGGGGCGGCAATCCGTTCTCGCGCTCGCTTGAGTCGGCCTACGGCCTGGGGCGGGGGCGCTGATGCCGATTTCCCCCGACCTCCGCCGCATCTACGCCAGCGCGCCGTCCGACCGGCGCTCCATCCAGACGCTGGAGCTGTGGCATCCACTGTTCCCGCAACGATACTTCCTGACCAACGACGTGCAGATGTGGCAATTCCTGCTGACCGCCGCCTCGACCAGCCCGACGCCGTTCCTGCCGGTGCCGTTCTACGTTCGCCAGCCGACCTCGGACGGCAAGGGCCAGCAGGATATGGAAATCCAGATCGACAACGTCGGCCGCGAGGCGATGGACGCAATCGAGGCGGCTTCGCACAACCCTAACATCAACATCACCGCGACCCTGCGGCTCTATGTCGACCAGCACAACACGCCGCCGCAGAACGAGCCGCCGATGATGCTGACCATGCAGAGCATAACCATCACCGCCGGCGCCATCGTCGGCACGGCGACGCGCGCCGACGTGCTCAACCGTCCGTTTCCGACCGAGCTTTATCGCACCGATACGTTTCCCGGCCTTAACAGATGAAGGAGGCCTGCCATGTCGCTACTCGCCGCTGTTGTCTGGCTGCTGATCTATTGCCTGGTGATCGGCCTGGTCCTGGCCCTGGTCGTGTGGGTACTGCGCGACGTTCTCGGCATCGCGATACCAATGCACATTTTAAAGATCGTCGGCGCAATAATATTCCTGCTGGTGATTCTGTGGTTCGTGGCCACGGTGCTGGGAGGCGGTACGGCGCTGCCGCGCTTCGGGTGAGCTACGCCGGGGACCTGAGCTGGGTTAACGACTATGTCGGCGTGCCGTACATGGTGAACGGCCGCGACCGCAACGGCTGGGACTGCTGGGGCCTGGTGCTGGCGGTCTACCGCGAGAGGCTGGGCGTCGAGCTGCCGGATTGGCAGCGCGACGAGCCGTTTGGCATCGCCCAGCAGATTCGCGCGTTCGGCAAGGCGTGGAACGAGGTGAAGGAGGGCGGCCTGGCGACGGAAATCGACGCGCCCGAGCCGTTCGCCATCGCCCTGGTCGTTCGCCATTTCTCGCCGCACCACGTAGGCGTCGTGGTCGGCGGCGGTATCCTTCATTGTGCCGCGCCCTATGGCGGCACGACATACGACCCGTTTGCGCGTTTCCTGTCGCGCTACCCGCCGACGAGCTGGTGGCAATGGCAACGCTAGTATTTACCCGCAACCTGCTGTCGCGGCACGATCTGGAATATTTCCAGGTGCCGGACGGTTCGCGGCCGATTGAATGGCTTTTGGAGCATTACCCTCACGGCGCCGGCGGCCCGGTGTTGCACTACCACAACGGCGAGCGGCTGTTGGCTGGCGACGACGAATACCTCGACCGGCCGCTGATGGCGGGTGACGTTGCCCTCCTGGCGGTGCCGCCGGCCGGCATCGAGATCGGCGTGATCGTCATTACGGCCATTGTTACCGCCGTCGTTTCGGCCGCGGTGTCGATTGGCCTGTCGCTGCTGTTTCCTGATCCGCAGGCGCCAGCCGCGGCGACGCCGGGAGGCCTCGGCAACCCGTCGCCGGTCTACAATGTCAGGAGCCGGCAGAACCTCGCGCGCCTGGGCGAACCCGTGCCGGTGGTTTACGGCCGCGTGCTGATGACACCGGACCTCTGCGCCCAGCCTTATCATATGTTCGACGGCGTGCGCGGCATGTGGGTCGATCTTCTCATGTGCCTCGGGCAAGGCGAATTCGACGTGCATGAGGTGCTGATCGGCGAGACCGAAATGCTCTCCATCGAGGGCGGCGCGGCGCAATACATTGTCGTCCCGCCGGCGGCGCATGGCGGCATCTTTGGCAACCTGGCCGCGGTGTCGCTGGCCAATGGCTGGTCGCCGATATTCTTTGAGAATATGTGGGTCAGCCTCGAAGTGGCCGAGCAGCGGTTCACCAACATTGACGACGAATCGGGCTTCTATCGCGTCGGACGCGTCGGCCAGGCGCATGGCCGCTACATCTACTACAGCGTCGAATTCCCACGCGGCTTCTATCAGATGACAGAGTGGGGCGACGTGACCTCGACCGGCGTGGAATGGCAGGTCATCGTTCGCCAGGCCGACATCAACGGCGACCCGATTCCCGGCACCGAGCAGGTTCATAGCCAGACATGGTTCGGCGGCAACCGCGATCCGCTGCGCCTGACCCTGGCGATTGATTGCGGCTATACGGGCGCCTGGCTGGTCAAGATGCGGCGGCTCACCACGCAATATCCAAACGGCGAGGAAATGAACGAGTGGTACTGGCGCTCGCTCATGCTGGAGATTTACGAAACGCCGACGGCGGCGGCCTATGGCAACACGACGCTGTTGATGGTGCGGCTCAAGGCCGAGGAGGTGTCGGCCGGCGTCGAGCGCCTGGTGCGTGTCCGCTGCACGCGCAAACTGCCCACGGCGGGGAGCGGGCCGCTCGCGGCGACGACCTCGCCCGACGACGCTTTCATCGACATCTATTGCAACCAGGTTTACGGCGCGCGCCGGCCGCTGTCCGAGGTCGACACGGGCAACCTGGGTGCGCTGCGGGCCTATTGGGCGGGCCAGTACAGCTTTAACGGCGTTTACACGCAGAAATCGTCGGTGTGGGAGGCGCTTTCGCAATCGGTGCAGGGCGTCGCGGCGGCGCCGATGCCGGTCGGCGGCCTCATGTCGATTGTCCAGGACGGCACGCGCCCGGTGCGCTCGATGATGTTCAGCGAACAGAACATCGTCAAAAGCACGTTCAGGCTCGACTATCACTTTGAGCAGACCGGCGCGCCCGATGGCATCGAGATCGCGTTTGTCGACCCTGATACCTGGTCGCCGGCCTATGTGCGCTGGCCGGTCGGCAGTCAGAACCCCGAGTCGCTGCACCTGTTCGGCTGTTCGGACTATGTGCAGGCCTCGCAGTTCGCGCGGCTGCAATGGCAACGCCGGCAACGGCTGCGCCGGCTGGTCAACTTCGACACCGAGATGGAAGGCCTCATCCCGTATCCCGGCGAGCGCATTGCCGTAGCCCATACCCTGCCGCGCTGGGGCGTGAGCGGCCAGGTCGCCAGCGTCCATAACGACGGCATCACGGTACAGCTCGACCGCGGCCTGCCGTGGGACGAGGTGCCCGGTCCGCATTACATGATGTTCCGCGACGAATTCGGCGGTGCCTCCGACCTCGTCCAGGTCACGCAAGGCAGCACCGCGGACTGGGTGATACTCAGCGCGAACCCGTGGGCGTTCGGCCAGGACTGGCGCACGCTGGGCACCCAGGAGCGCACGCATTTCACCTGGGGCGACGGAGAGCGCGTGGTCAAGGATTTCACGCTGACCGTATTGGCGCACAAGGGCGGCGCCATCGTGTCGGTGTCCGGCGTGATCTATGACCCTGCGGTTTACGATTCGACCCTGGCTTTTCTGGTCAATCCGGTGCCGATATGACGGTCATCTATCCCGACGAATTCCGCTGCGCGCAGATCATGCCGTATCGCATCAGCGTCGACATGGGCCTGCTCCGCACGCCGATGGAATCGGGCGCGGCCCGCCAGCGCCGGCTCTATCGCACCATGCCGACGCAGCTCCAGCTGGAATTCGTGATGACCATTCCCGAGCTGGGCGACTGGCAGGAGTGGGTCAACGTCAACGCCTATGACTTTTTCACCATGAAGAAGATCGAAAGCATGTACGCCGGCAAGCTGGGCGAGATTTCCTCGCCGCACAGCCTGCGCTTCATTGGCGACCTCGAGATGGACAACCCGGTTTACGGCTGGGTGCGCGTCAAGGTGCCGGCCGAGCTTAACCCGGTGCAGCCGACCGGGGGGCCGACGACGCCGACCAACAACTGGATTGTTGCCGGCACGCCGGATGAGCCGTCGCCCGACTGGATGATCGGCGGCACGCCGGCCGCGCCGTCGCCCGATTGGGCAATTGCCGGCTCGCCGGCATATCCGGCCGCCATCGTGCCGCCCTACGTTCTGACCGGCGACGAGCGGCTGACCGAGGCCGACCAGATTCGGTTCATCGAGTAGGAGGGCAGAATGCCAAAGATTTCCGAATTGCCGCCGGCCGGCGCCGTCTTTCCGACCGACCAGCTCGAGGCCAACCAGGCCGGTGTCAGCCACCGAATCACCGTTGCCCAGGTGGCGGCGACGATTGGCACCGACTTTCTGCCGCTCGCCGGCGGAACGCTGACCGGTGCGCTGACCGGCACGACGGCGACGTTCTCGGGTCTGGTCGAAATTGCATCGACAGGAATTGCAGACCTGGAGATCAGCGGAACAACCGGCGCGCTGATTGATCTAAAATCACCATCGTCGGATGATTTTGATTTGCGCCTGCTGACTGACGGCACGGACTCACAAATCAACTCTGTCGGTGCGCTGGCGATTATCAGTCCTAGCGTCGCTCTTAGTGGCGCACTGACCGGCACGACGGCGACGTTCTCGGCTGATGTTTCCGCGACGGAATACCAATTCAACAATGTGCCTGTGGTGAAGCAGTATTTCGCTGGCTTCACCGGGATCGGCGATCCGGTCAATGGCGTCGGCGGTTTGCATGTCAGCGCGGATAACATTTACCACCATTGCCCGGTCCATACTTTTCAGGGTGCCGGCGGCACACCGACATTTGCCGCATTTGCCTCTAGCGGCGCCGTGCTGTCGGTCCCGCTGACCGGCACGACGGCGACGTTTTCCGGTGCTGTCAAAGCACTCTCTGCCACGGCGGTCGGCGCAGGCGCGGCAACGCAGGCCTTCGTCAAGGCATCGAGCACGGCCGACCTCGGCATTTACTACGGCACCGGCGCGCCGACGTTCGCGGCGGCAAAGGGTTCGCTCTACAGCAACACCGCAGCGACCACGACGACCACCCGGCTCTATGTCAACACCAGTGGTTCGACGACGTGGGCCAACCTGACGACCAGCGCATAAGGAGGCCCGACCATGGCCGACCAATTCTACCGCATGAGGCAACTGATCGGCTCGCCGGCCGAGTGGGCGGCAAACGACCTGATTATCGGCATGGGCGAATTCGCCCTTGAAACCAGCGGCGGCTCGGGCCGTATGAAGCTGGGCGACGGCGTCTCGCGCTACAGCCAGTTGCCGTTCTTCGATCCGGGGATATTTGCCTATGTGCTGAAGGCCGGCGACACCATGACCGGGCCATTGATCGTGCCGGAACTGTCGGTGACGGGCGCCGCCAACCTGGGCGCCAACGCGACGGCGGCCAACCCGGTCAGCGGCTCCGACGACGATACCAGTGTGGCCACCACGCATTGGGTACAGCAGCAGATCGGCGGCGTTATCAGCGGGCTTACCATCAAGGGGTCGTGGAACGCCGCGACCAACACGCCGGCGCTGGCCAGCGGCGGCATGGGTGTGCCGACGCCCGCGCGCGGCGATTTCTACATCGTGAGTGTTGCCGGCACGACGACGCTCGACGGCATATCGACCTGGGCAGTCGGTGATACCGTCGTGTTCAACGGCGTGAGCTGGCAGCGCGTGCCGCAGACGTTGGGCTACGACCAGGTGATCGCGGGCCTGGGCTTTGTGCCGGTCAACAAGGCCGGCGACACCATGACCGGGGCGCTCGCCGGTACGACGGCGACGATGAGCACGGCGATTGCGCCCACCAGCAATGACACGACTGTTGCCACGACGGCCTTTGTCAAAACGGCTGTCGGTGCGGCCGGGGCACAAATCCAGATGGCGTCGTTTCAAAGCGGCGCGGTGGCGACCGGCACGACGAGCGTGTCGGCGACTGACAGCATCCCGACGAGCGGCCAGGGCGACCAGTATTTGCAAGTGACCATCACGCCCAGGAGCGCGACCAGCAAGCTGGTGGTAGAGGTCGTCATCAGCCTGAGTTCAAGCGGCACGGCGACGACGTGCATGGCGGCGCTGTTCCAGGACGCCACGGCGAACGCGCTGGCGGCCGTGGCGCAGGGCAGTGCCGGAACCAACAACATCACGACCGTTAATTTCCGCCACGTCATGACCAGCGGCACGACCAGCTCGACCACGTTCAAGGTTCGCGCGGGCTACAACGGGGCTGGCACCACGACGGTCAACGGCGTTGCCAGCGGGCGCATTTTCGGCGGCGTCTGCGTGTCGAGCATCGTCATTCGCGAAGTGGCGGCGTAATGCGGTGCTGCGCTGGCTGATCTTCGTCTGCTTCTCGGTGGCGATTGTGCTGGTGCTGATCCGGCCGCAATCGGCGTGGGGCCTGGCGCTGACGCTGGCGGCAATGCACCTGTTCTTGCAGGCGGTGCTGCTGGTGCTGATCTACTGAGTTATGGAAAGGGCGCGGCCCGCCAGATGTTGTGAGAACGGGCGCGAACGATAATCGCGGTGGATTGCGGGGAAAGCGGGGACGGGGCCGGATATTGATTTGGAATCAACGGGCCGGCGTGAAGCGGCCTGTCCGATTGCCGTATAATATATAGTTACGCCAAATACGCCGGGCCTACCAAGGCTGCGATGGATTCCAGATCAACGCTTGCGCCGGGAATCGCCGTGCGGCGTGCGCCCATTGAACCGACTGAGGGCACGACCGCAAGAGGCGGCTTCGGCGCGGCACTCGATTCTTTGTCTGATGGACCCGAGATCGTGCGCCCGCGTCTTTTCGATAATCGCCCGCATCGCCGCAATGACCATTTCCGCCTGGTCGCGTATCCTGATCGGCTCGCCAAACGTAAGGCAAATCTTCACGTCTTTCGATTCGGCCTCGACCTGGGCCGGCGTGTAGAGCGTAAACCTGTCGGCATCGTCGCCCTGGTGGGGCTGCTGGGCCAGTTCCTCGGCCGTGGGGAGGCCTTCAAGGCTCACCCTGTCCTCGCGTACCAGCCGCGGGCGCGTTCGCCTGTGCAGCCAGCTCCGGCCGTTCTGGTCGCTCATGGTTCGCTCGTGGTGGTGACGTAGGCTCCAAGGACGCGCCCGATCTCTTGCAGTGAAAGCTCCAAGGCGTGTGCCAAAGCGCGCAGCCGCTCGATTTCGGCCGCGGCTTCCAGCACATCTTCCATTAGATATTTCTGGTCAGTGTCGATTTCGCGTAGCCGCTCCACAATGTCGGTCATGGCTTGGCCTCGACCTTGTTGTCGGCCGCGGGATCGGCCTCCGCGTCGGTGAAATCCGCCCGGCGCGGTTCCGGTGGCGGCGCCGTCGAGCTGGACCCGGCCGCGGTAACGTCCAGCATTTCCTCGGCCGACCTGATGCCGCGCAGCACGTCGGCAAAGGCGTCGCGCAAGGCCCAGCTACGCGCTCTCATTTGCATCATGCGCTGCGGGTATTGCGTCCATGGTCCCTGCTTTTTCCAGAGGCCGGCGCGCTGGGCCTCGGCGCGCGTGAAGGAATGGCCTATCCATGTCGGCTGATCGCGCCGCTTGACCTGGCAGACGGCGATGGTCGGGCCGTTGGCGTCGTGCTCGCAAGTCTCGGTCATGTCCTCCAGCAACCCGCTGCCGCGGACCAGGGCCATCAGGCCATCGCCAAACAACGCCGGCTGGCCGTTGATGATGGCGATGGATTGGAGGGCGGCCATGGGCGTCAAGCCCAGCTCGAGGCCGTGCATGATTGCGACCGTGCATTTCTCGACGCTGTCGAGGCTCCTGGGCGCCATGCCGGCGGTAAACACGACGTTGGCCAGCCGATAGGCCGACTCGAAATCCTTGGGCACGATTGCCAACACGCTGTTGCCGGCGACCAGCGGCGGCTTGGGAACGGGCAGCGGGGTTACTTCAGCCATCATCGCACCACGGTATTGGTTATCGGAAAAATATCGACGCCTGGAATATCGAGCTGGCAAACGCCGTCCCTGGTGGCGGCGCGGATGGCGGCGCGGATCGCCGGTTCGTTCACCGACAGGTAGGCCCGCGGAATCCTGTCGGGATTGACGATGTGATATCCGTAGGTCGTTCGCAGGCTGGCCAGTGCGCCAAGATCGGAGCGCGAGCGCGACAGGTCGGCGGCGTTTGCCTGGGCGGCGCGCTCGGTGACGTTGCGTTCCTGGGCGGCGACCCTGGCGCGCTCGCGTGCAGCGGCGGCCTGCTTTTCCTGCTCGGCGCGCTCGGCGGCCACGCGCTCCAGCTCGGCGGCATCGTCGGCTTGCCTGGCCGCGGCCTCGGCGCGCTTCAGCTCGGCCAGCGCCTCGGCCTCGGCGCGTGCGCGTGCGCGTTCTTCCTCGGCTATCCGGTGCGCCTCGGCGGCGGCGGCCATCCGGCGGTGCAGCTCGTCGGCGGCTTTCTTCTTCTGCCAGGGCGTGAGGTGGCGTGCCTCCATGCGGGTTTTCAGAACCCGAATCGGCTCGCTCATGCTCTTGAAGAAAGCATCGCAGGCCGCAATCAACTGGCGGTGCGGATCGTTGGCGGCGAGCCTCGCGGCCTCGGCGTGCTTGATGAACTTGGTACAGCTCTTGACGGCCTCGGCAATCTTGTCTGCCCAGTCGTCGTTCATTTGCTCGACCGGCGGCAAGCGCTCGGCCAGGCCTAAAAGCTCGTCGGCGCGTTCCATCAGCGCGGTGTGCGTGTCGACCAGGTGCGAGCGCAACAGCTCGACCGCATCCGGCGGCCTGTTGTGGCCAATCGTCGGCGGGATCACGTCCATTTCAGAACCTCAACGGCAGCTTGTGGAAATCAATCGGCCGGCGCGGCCGTGCCTTGGGGTGCTCGGCATCATGCAAGCGCGCCCAGCCGGCGTGCGCCACCATGTAGTGATAGACGCCGGCCGGAATCGGCTCTTTTGCGCAGTATGGCCAGGCCTGTTCCACGTGAAACAGCTCGCCGGCGTCGTCGGTCGTGCGGCCGTCGATGGCGACGCACCAGCGCGGGCTGCGGTCGAGCGTTTCGCCGTCCATCACCGGCTGGCCAAACCAGATATGCACCGCGACGCGCGGGCCGTGCCTGACCAGGCGCATCCGGTAATAGCCAGGCGTCGGCGGCCAGATGGGAACGGGCGCGGTCACTTGTCGGCTTTCAGCAAGGGCACGGGCGCGCGCTGGACGGGCCGGCACCGCAGGCGCCATCCAGCCTCGGCGCGCGACAGGCTGATTGCCTCCAGGCAATCGACGCGGCTCGGGAAGGTCCCGCCCATCCGCCGCACGTTCGGCTCGTCGACGCGCAGCTCGGCGCCGGGCCGCTCGGCCATGATCTCATAGTCGGCCGCAAAGGCCCGCAAAGCGCAGAAGATGACGGCGACCAGCACCAGCCACGCCACCGCGCCGAGCAGAAGCGCGCGCACGGGCAGGTTCATGTCACGACGTACAGTTCAGGCCTCGCCAGCGGCGACGGCTCCTTTTCCAGATCGTGCAGCCAGACGCGGCGCGGCGCGCGCTCACCGAAAACCCGTATCCGGGCCTGCGGCTGGTCTCCTGGGTTGAAGTAGTAACCCTGGAGCACTGCGCGGCCGTAGATGCGGTGAATGACGGTATCGTTCACTTTGAGGCGGGGGGTCATTGGTTCACCGGCGATGACAGGTTGTTTCAGAAAAACCCTTGCGGCTGATCGTCGTGCAACGAGTCGTGGACGACGACGGGTAACGCAGGCCGTTGGAAAAGCCTTTGTTAAAACTGGCGCCAATCGCCTGGGCGCGCTCGGGATCACCGCAGGCGGTCAGCGCCAGCGCGACGGCGGCCACAGTCAGGATTTTTACGATGGGCATGGCGGGATGACGCTCTGGACATTCGGCGGAGAGCAAATCTCTACCGGGGCAATTTGCTCCCTGGGCTTCGGACAAACCGTCTCCAGCAGATCTGCCGCTTGCCTGAGTGCGGCCTGCAAATCGCTCACCCTGGCGGCCCTGCCGGGCTTGGCCGCCCATTCCGCCAGGGTTGCCGGATCGGGTCGGGCGAGAGCCCCCAAGCTTGTCGCGGCACCCAGCCACTTCTGCAGCGCATCCTGCCGCTTGCTGCGCTCGAGCTCGTCCTTGGTGTGGATGTTGACGGGGCCGTACTTGGCGGAGAACTCGATCGCGTTTCCCTTGAAGTCGGGGTCGACCTCCTCGCGGGTCAGGCCCTTGATCCTCACCGCCGCCGGCTGCGGGCGGGGCGGCTGGTCCTGCATGACGTCGGGGATGCGCTGGGCTCGCTTGGCCCTGGCGGAGCCGGATCTACGTGAATGGGGCGCTGGTGGCCTCTTCCCCGTTTCGGTAAGAGGCCGCCGCTCGCGGGTCTGCTTGTTTTCCCAGACGGTGCGCCAAGCCCACCCCCTGCTTGCCTGGAGAAGCTTGCGCCCCGCCTCAGGGTCGCGGGCGAAGCCCATCAGGGCCATGACCTCATTTGCAGACAAGATCCGCAGGCCGTTTCGCACGAGCCAGCCGCCGAATGCATTATTGTCCGGGTACTGCCTGCGGGCCTGCAGAACGACCTCGCCGAGTTCGAGCGTCGCATCTATCCATTCCTCACGGGCGCCCTCGGATCGCTTCTGGGCGTTGGCGGCCCTGTCATAGGCGGCGCGCCAGCGCTCGGCCAGCGGATCGGCCTGGTTGGTGCTGTGTGTCGGCACCGGCATTTCGTTCGTCATCGTCACATCCCTCCGAGAAAGATGGGGGCGCCCCAAAGCCGAGCGCCCCCACAGGTTCGTCCCCTCGACGGATCTACTCCGCCGCCTGCTGCAGCGGCGCCGGCCTCACGAAGTGCGGAAAGACCTCGTTGACGCGGAGCTGGATGCGCTTGACCGACTCGTGACGCAGCCAGGCGTTGAAGGCCTTGATGACGTGGCCCAGCACCTGGTGCTTCTTCATCGGCGTGAGCGAGCGCTCATCGTCCGCCATCACCTTGCGCAGCGCCTCGAGCGGATCGCCCTCGGCCGGATCGTCAACGATCGTGCCGAGCTCGTTGGCGAACGAGTCGAGGACATCCTCACCGTGCAGCTCGATGATCTGGTAGGCCGCGAAGCCAGCCACATCCTTGTGCCCGATGACCGTGGCTGCCGCCTGGTACTCGCCGTTCATCAGGCGGGTGCCGAGCTTGAGGTTGGGATGCGTCTGGACGTACTCCACGAACTTGATGGGCGGGAGCTTGTCCATCGGCTTCTTGGTCGTCGCGGTGAAGCAGTTGTGCTCGTACTGCAGCGCCATCGAGACGACGGCCGACATCTGCTTGGCCACGCCGTTCAGACCGGCGGTCGACAGGGCATCCGCGGCCGACCGCGCCCTGCCGTTGTCGATGTAGGCGAACAGCGTCGGATCGTCGGGAACGTCGGTGATGACGTAGGTCGGGAACGACGCGCCCGAGAGGTATGACGCCCACAGGCGATGGCTGGCGTCTTCCACCTTGCCGCTTGCATTGACCAGGACCGGCTGTCCGGTCTTCTTCCACTCGCCAGCGAGCATCTGGCGGGCGTAGTACTTGATGGTCGGCAGGGCCGGCTTGCGGTTGCCGCCGATCGGACTGCGCAGCAGCAGGCCTTCGGCGGCCTCCTGATCGATCGTCGTCCAGCCGTTGGTGAGGTTCAGCGGCCGCGGCGGCTGCTCGGCCCGCCAGGCCTCGAACTCCTCGAGGAGGTTGTTGAACGCCTGCGATGAGGCGGTCGTCAGGTCGAGCTTGAAGTGCGGTGTAAACGTCATGACAGGTCTCCAGGGCTGCGCTTCGCTCTGGGACAATTCCCGCGGCGGCGTGACCAGCCTGGAACTACAATACCAATCGTTATATATGAGTCAATACCACTAGGTATCGTCCAGATCGAGCGTCAATACAACTAGGTATTGTCGAAACCTTCAGGGCTTCGGCTGCTTCTTCAAGTGTCGCATAATGGTCAGCACGGCTTTCTCCTCGGCTGAACCTTCGGGCATCTGATAGATTTGTTCCATAAGCATGTCGAGCAACGCCTGTGACGGCTCGCTTGAATGGCCTATGAACCCGGCCGGCGCGTCTTTTCCGGCCGCCGGCGGCTGATCCTCGCGGCCGTGCTGTAGCCAGGACAGGCTGACGCCCAGGACGTGCGCCAATTCAACGACGAAACGCGGGCTGACATTGCCGCGGCTTTCGATGTGGTGGATGGCGACCTGGCTAACCTTGCGGCGCAGGATTTTTGACACGCGGGCCGCCAGCTCGGCCTGTGACCAACCCAGGCTGATCCTTTTCTGCTTAACCCGGTCGCCCAAAGTCGCCATTGGCGCATGATATTTCGTCCTGCAATACACTAGGGTATTGAGCGCGGCAATACCTAACGGTATAAGTGCAGCATGAGCATCGAGGCACTTCAAAAAGCAATTTGCGAAATCGGCACCCAGGGCAGGCTCGCCGCGCTCCTCGGCAAGCAGCAAGGCCACGTCGGCAAATGGCTGCACCGCGACAAGAAGGTTCCCGCCGATATGTGCCTTGCCATCGAACGGGTCACCGGCGGCAAGGTCACGCGCTACGAGCTGCGGCCGGACGTCTTTGGCGATCCGCCAAGCAAGGGCACGCGGCGCAAAGCCTAGAGGGGCGACCTCATGGCCAAGCCGACCGCCTGGATGCCGATGTATTGGGGCGACTATCTGCGCGACACCGGCCATCTGACGACGGGCCAGCACGGCGCCTATCTGCTGCTGATCGCGCACTATTGGGTGACGGGAAAAGCTCTGCCGGATGACGACGCGCGCCTCTCTAAAATCGTGCGCGCGCAGGGGGTAGTGTGGGCACGCCTAAAACCGACTCTTTCGGCCTTCTTCAAGATCGAAAACGGGCGCTGGTATCACGAGAGGATCGAGCGCGAACTATCTGAGGCATTTGACAGAAAAGACGCAGCCATCAAGCGCGGCAAAAACGGTGCAGCTACACGCTGGGGTCATAGAGCAAGCATAGACCAAGCAATAGTCGAGCATAGCAATCACAGTCACAGTCACATTAATCATGATTCAGAATCAGAGAATCTTACTGATGCCGCGCGCGACCCTGCACTGAACGGGGGTTCCGGGCCGCGCGCACGCCGGGCCGAAACCAGCAAAGAACGCCTGGCACGCCTGGCCATGGATAGCCGGCTGAAGCTTTTGCGGAAGGGCGAGGCATGACCATGAGGCTACCAGTCGGTGCGGGTCGCGCTTTCCTCATCAGCAGGGCATGGGCCATTGCGAGGGCAAGGCACCTGAAGCGCCATCCACACTGCGTCATGTGCCATGCCAAGGGGCCAAAGGGCATGACCGTCGACCACGTCACCCCACGCTCGGTGCGCCCTGACCTGGCGCTTGATCCTGCCAATCTGCAAACCCTGTGCAGTCAGTGCCATGGCCAGGCCAAGCAGCACCATGAGCGCAAGGCAGGCGACGTGCTGGCTGGTGGCAGTACCCCTGATGGGTGGCCGCTCGACCCTGCCCATCCCTGGAACATGCCCGCTACTGCGCCCGCACAGGCCCGCCTGACAGCAAACAGGGGTACGAAGGCTGCACCCTACCAGCTCGATACCAAATCTTATCTACGGGCAAAAAACAGGGGTTAGCGTCGATGTTCAATGAAACCACACCAAATATTATTGCACCGGGGGTGCATGGTGGCGCGGGGGGAGGGGGCCGAAACTGGCCGATTTGCCCCTGAC
>Ga0210380_10000264_pt1 | contig 26121 bp, 29 predicted proteins | sample PLM4_5_coexredo_FD_155476 | JGI IMG/M metagenome (GOLD analysis project Ga0210380, IMG submission 155476) | Groundwater sediment microbial communities from an aquifer in East River, Colorado, USA - PLM4_5_coex redo | ecosystem: Environmental > Terrestrial > Soil > Riparian zone | place: USA... | reverse complement strand
CACGATGACTTCGGTGCAGGCGATTCCAAAAAGAAGAAGCGTCCCGCCGACCCATCCAACCCCGAGAACGACGCCGAGGCAACACCCGAAGCGGGCGATGCAGAGTATGAGGCAACACCTCCCACCGACCTTATCATCCCCGAGTCTCCTCCAGCGAACCAAGACCCACTGACCAACAACCCGGACATTCCTCCGGCTGCAACGGACAAGTCGAAGCTGGCCGCTGTCGTCGCTGGCCTAGCCCAGTTCAACGTAGTCCTCCCTTCGGACTTTGACATCAGCTCCGACACTGCCATCGACCTCCTCCTCACCGGAATCAATACCGCGGTGAAGGCCAAAGCCGAAAACGAAGCCAAGGAAGCCGAGGACAAGGAGGAGAGTCCCCCAGTAACGGAGACGAGCATGCCGTTCAGCGAAGAAGAGGCCCAAAAGTTCAGCGCCCAGTTCGCTGGCAAAGAGCACCACCTCGGAACGTTCCAGCCCTTAAAGAGCAACAGAAAGTTCCAGCAGTTCAACCACCTGGTCGTACACCACGGACACGGTTCTGTGGGTGTACGGGGTGACAACTCTGGGCACTTTGCCGTCGATCCGGAACACGCCCAAAAGTTCCATGAAGCAGCTGACTTGTTTGGGTTTAAGCACGGCAAGCACTACACAATGACGAACGAGGCTCACAAGCCTAACATCGACAAGCAGTACGAAGAACATAACCAGCTCCAGTTTTCCGAAGACGAGCTCAAAGCCCTGTCTCCCAAGGCTCGAGCAGCAATCGAAGCCGGACAGCGTGCACTCGTCATTGAACGGGAAGCCAAGGCCAAGGCTGAAACGTACACCAAGGCCGCTCAGTTTGCCGAGGCCCAAGCCAAGAACAATGCCGCTCGGGACAAGGTGGTAACGGCTATCAGCACAGCCAAGATCCCACCCTCTCTGCGAGTCAAGCTGCTCTCCGATCTCAACCCGACGGAAGACGGCAAGTCTGTGATTCAGTTCGCCGAGGAGAAAGAGCAACCCGTTTATACGACAGCCCAAGTCGCCGAGATGGTTGCCTCTGCAATGCCTCGTAGCCTCCAGTTCCTCGAGGAAGTGCTCAACACGTCTCAGATCGAGGACAGCAAGTCGCCCCCCTTCCGCAACATTACCCTAGGTCCGGATGGCAAGCCCATCTTCGGACCCAACGAGCCCGAGCAGTTCTTCGAAGAGGGTGACTTCATCGGACCGGGGCATGTCAGCCCCGAACGTGCTCGAGAGCTAGTCGGAACCAACGCCTATCTCGCTCAGACTGCTGCCCAAATCCAGCCTCGCCTCGGAGTCAGCGAGATGGTCGCCAACGAGACGGCCAAGCACCCAAACCAAGTTATGAGCACGAACTTCCCCGGCGGGCGATACAACCCGGCGAACCCTCGCTCCAACCCCCTTTCATAGCACTCAGCCTGCACACAGCAGACAACCCGGAGACATCCTAGCCGACGACCCGACAACCGTAGCAACTCTCCCCAGAGAGTCGAGATAGGGAAGAAGGCTAGGACTTACGAAGGAAAGATACGATGCCCGAAAGCAAGCCTGGATTTTCAGCTCTCAAGGAAACTGAAGAGGTTCAGTTCCTGGCCACTGGCCCAGACAACAACCACCGGAAGTTTCTCGAGAAGGTCACTCTCAAGTCGTCAATCACCGACGCGGGCAACACCAACCTGACAACGACGATCCGTGGTGGCAACATCATGGCTCTCAAGGACTCGGATGGGTTGGGCTACTTGTATGATGCCGATGCCAACGACGGAACGCAAAACGCTATTGGCATCCTGCCGATGCACTTGTCGATGCTGGACCGTGACGGAACGGCCGAAGACAAGTTCACCAAAGTGCTGACCGGCGGTATCATCAAGGCCGAAAGCGAGATCTACGGCGAAGACAAGGCTTCGCTGGCTGTTCTCCTTCGCACCGGTTTCAAGATGGTCGGTCCGACTCCACACGGATCTGCCTTCCTCTTGGCGCCTCGGAAGCGGTACTTCAAGACCGCCGACTACACCTTGCTAGACACCGACCACGGTGACATGTTCATCGCGATTACCAACGCGGTGAACTTCACCCTGCCGACGTTGGCTACAGTGGGTCGCGGTTACAGCGTGCTGTTGTACAACGGTGTCGATGCCAGCATGGTGATCACCGCCGCTGCCAATACGATCGTGTACGGAGACGCCGGTGGTGCTGTGAGCACGACCCTCACCTTCTCGACGGCGAACAAGAAGATGGGCGGCACGGCTCTGATGTATGCGGATTACGGTACGGACGGTGCCACTCTCATGTGGTACGTCTTGACCGGCGGTACGGTGCCTGTGTCAGCGTAAGCCATGGACAACAACCCACCAGCATCGGCCCTTCTTGAACGCCAAATGGGAGCGGGTCTAAGTGGAAGAGAGTGGCGGGGTCGGTGCTGGTGGCTTTGATATGCGTCTTATCGAGAGACGGAAAACCTCGGTGAATAAACATCAGTCTGCGAAAGCAGGCAACAAGGGCAACTTTGTGGACTTGAGTCCACTTCAAACTTCGAGTCCCAAACTAAGAGGTTGAATCTTTATGGCTGGCCGTTCAGTTCAAGAGCTTCTGGCACCGGAAGTTATTCTCCGTGAGGTCAGCCGGGTTCAGCTCCCCGGAACCGTTCTCTCCGATCTGTTCGGGTGGGGCTTAGCAGCCCGCAATCCCGACGCCCAAAGCGGCAACATGATCGACTACCCTCTTCGTGAGGGCAGCTACGACGTGTTCAACCGCACTCGGCGCATTGCCACGGCTACGGTGCCTGGCACTCAGAACACTCAAGTCAAGCCCCAGAAGGCTGGTCGCGTTCGGTTCACCATTCCCCGTGTGGCGGAAAGCATCCCGCTCACCGACGAGGATATGGTCAACCGTCGTCAGATCGGTCAGGCTGTTACCGTGATCGACAGCATGGGGGAGAACTACCTCATGCGGCAGAAGCGGTACTTGGCCGAAGCCGCTGCCAACCTGATCGAGTTTCAGACGGCTGCCATGATGCGTGGCTCCTACACCTTCGATCAAGAAGGTGACGAGCTGAAGCATGGCTTCTCCGGCGGTCAGGACACGATCGACTACCAGATCCCGGCCAACAACAAGAACCAGCTGAACGGAATCATCGGGGCTAGCTGGGCAACGGCCAGTACGGATATCCCCGGCGACGTGTACGCTGCCAACCTAGCTTGCAACGCTCTTACGGGTATGGGCCTGGAACACGGTGTGCTCAACAGCAACACCTGGCAGTACCTCCTCAACAACGACAAGATCAAGGCACAGGCCGGAACCTCGAACACCCCGTTCGAGTCGGTTGTACGGCAAGGTCCGGGTCGCTTCTCGGCGGTGTTGCGTGCTCTGCCTTGGTTCCAATGGCACATCGTGGACTACTCGCTCGAAGTGTGGGTGTCGAACGCTGCCACTGATACGACCCTGGTAGCCGACGACCAGGTCACGATGTTTCCCACCCCGTCGCCAGACTGGTGCCAGTACCTCAACGGTGGTGAAGTGATCACCGAAGGACCGAACGGCGTGCGTGCCTTCCGGCATGGCTACTATGCCTACGGCTATGCCAACTGGAATCCTTCGGGTTGGACGCTCAACCACGTGCACAATGGCTTCCCTGCCTTGTACATCCCCGGAGCTATCTTCAACGCCGACGTGACCCCATAAACCGGTGCTAGCTCAGGGATTTTCTCTGAGCCTTGTCTTTCTGTGTAGCCCTGGGCTATAATTAGGCAACGTTGGTTGTTAAATCCATTATGTGTGTAAGAGGAGGTCGTATGTCGAAGACTCATCCGGACGTTCTGAACTTGCTGGAGCACTTGAAAGACTCTGGCACTGGGCAGTCCAAGTTGGACGCACTTCGAGCGATCGGGGACAAGTGCGGTGCGGACAAGGAGAAGTTCTTGGTCCTTGCCGCCAAGGAAATGCCACAAGGCACGATGGAGAAGATCAGTGCCTATGTGGCTGCGAAGACCGGAGACAAGCCCCCTGCCAAGGAGTTTGTCGAAGGCTTCCAGGCTGGTGTCAAGGCTGTGGCCAACGAGCTCCCCAAGGACCCGGTCAACAATCCCAATACCGCCGCGGTCAAGACGGATACGGAAGCTGCGAAGCCGCCGGTGCATGCCGTCAAGGATGCCGCTACTGGCAAGGACATCGCCGACAAAGAGTCGCCTGTGAAAAACATGGCGGCTCAGGAGGCAATTCCCCACATCGCCAACATGAGAAGCGAGGACAAGCTCCAAGACATTGCTGACTGCGACACCCGCCCCACTGTCAAGGAAGCCGCGAAGAAGCGTCTGGCCGAACTGGAAGCCAAGGCGGAGAACAAATAGCCGTCAGTCCCCAAACCATGTTCTGACAACACCTTCGCCGGTGTTGGCCCTTGGGGAGTGGGGAGCCTCATTACCTTCCCACTCCCTTTGCACATGCCTCCTAGACTCCCTTGGCTGGGAGATACAATGGCCGACTACGAAACGCCCGAACAAACCCGTGCCAGACTAGCCGCTGATGCGCTCAAAGCCGCAGCCGAAGAGAAGCGGGAAGATAAAGACCGGCAGGCTGGAAGCGACAAGGAAGATAAAGATCGGACTGCCGTTGCAGCTGCGACCAAGGAAAAGCAGGCATCCATAGAGCGAGTGCTGATTCTCGTTCTGGCGTTCCTTGGCCCACTGATGACGGCGGCGGTTCTGTACTACCAATCCAAGACCTACGCGCTCCAGGTCGAGACACACAACTTGACGAATTCGATGAGTGTTAAGCTGCTGAAAACGACGTCCGACGCCAGCCACGCTGAGGGGGTGTTGGAAGGCAAGGCCGGCAAGAACGCAAACAAGGACAACAAGTAGTCAGGTTCGCGCCGCCATGAAACCCCTATTTGAAGTCGCTGCATGGGTAATCACTACATCGGCAGTGGTGTTTAGTGACCAGCCCTTGGACTACTTCTACCTTGGAGAAAATACATGTCCATAGCCGTTCTCAAAGACTCAACTCAATCTCTCACCGCAGTCTTGGCAGGTGCTCCGGCTACGACTCAGCCCTATTACAGTGTGCTATGGCGAGGGGCCAACGGTCTCAGTGAAGAGGTAGGGCAGCTGAATGGCGTCACCGTTGCCACTCTTTTGACAGGGGCGGGTGAGCAGAAGGATATCGAGCAGATCTCGATCTACAACGCCGACACGGCGGTAGCTACCCCAACAGTCAAGAAGGTGATCAGCAGCACCAGCTACCCCCGAATCCAGGCTGAGATCCCTGTCGGCGGCACTCTCCGCTGGAATCACGAGAAGCTGGAGATTCTCAACGCAGGTGCCACCACCCCTGCTGACACAGTAGGTGCCGTTGTATCCGGAATTGGTGTCACCGCCTCGGAGAGCGGCTCGGGCTCTTTCCGCCGCACTGTACTCACCCTCGTCAACACTCCACTGACAATCACCGACGCCTTGGCCTATGTCGGCCTTAAGCTGTATGACTTCCCAGCCGGTCGTCTCCGCTTTATCGACACGGTGGTCAGTGTTGCAGTTACAACGACCTCGGTCATCGCAACAACTCTCAAGTCGGGGGTTACGGTCTCAATCGGGATCGGCAGCGTCACCGCCTCGTCGTTGACCTTAGCCACGACGATGATGAACATGATGCCGGGCAGTGCTGAAGCGGTCAAGACTTTCCCCTCCTCGACCGTCATCAACACGGCCCCTGCTGTCGTCACTGGTGTCCTCGCTAACATCGCTGCTGCCCAAGTCGGGGCGATCCTAGACGGCCGCACAACACCTATCGACCTCTTCCTCAACCTCGGTGTGGCCGCTGCTGACATCGACGGCGACGCAACGGTTGTGGTCAACGGCACTATCCAAGTCACCTGGATCAACGGCGGAGACACCTAATGGCTGCGAAACACAAGAAGGCAATTAACCAAGCCTTGTATGGCCAAGACCAGCCAAGTTCTGATCCTTCTGAACATACTTTCAGTGGCGGGCACCACATCCTTCGCCGTGAGTTCTATTACTCACATGGACTGAATTCTGGCCACCACGCCGAGAAAACTTCCAAGGCTCTCAACGCTGCTGGCATCAAGCACACAGTTGTTGACCATGGTACCGAACACAAGCCTTTCAAGGGTGGTGGTGGGGCAAAAGACAACTCTCACCACTGGGTCAAGATCAAGGTCCACGACGAGGACAACACCCAGCATGAAGAGAAGCTGGAAGAAGATATCAAGCCATCTCTTAGTGGGCTCCAATTTTCCGAGTACGAAGTCCAACCGGTGTCACCGGAACGGGCCAAAGAAATCCTCAACCAACCACATTAATCCATGGCCGGACTACTCACCCCCAAACTGAATCCCCCTACCGGCAGCGACGGAGCGATGGCCGTCAAGCCTCGGTATGGTGTTCTCACCACCTTCCACACCGACACGGTTCTAGGCGATTGTGACGTAGTGGACATCCGAGAATTCACGTACATCGCCGTCAAGCCCGGTGCAACGATCACAACGATTACAATTCACGCCTCTGAGGCAGCGGACGGAACCTTTGTGCTGGTCGATAACATCGGCACCAACGGTGTAGTCACGCTCCCTGCCTCCAAGTGGACAGCTTTGGACGTGACAAAGATCGCACCTTTCGGCTTCATCAAAATCATGTCCAGTGCAGACGGTGAAGCCGCAATGGTCGGCAAGACCTAGTTCCCAATGACTACAACCTATTGCGTCCGTGCTGACGTCGAAGCCCTCATGAGCGAGGCTGGCGTCTTGGCGCATATCGACGACAATGTTGACGGGGTAGAAAGTGCCGAAGAGACGCTTAACATCACCAGGGCTATTGAGCGAGCTGCGGTGGAGATGAATTCCGCTCTCTGCAACCAGTACTCAACTGCCAGCTTGGCCCTGATGGCAGCCAGCAACGCCTGGTGCAAGTGGTGCAACGCCAATATTGCAGCCTTCTTCCTATTCGCCCGTCGGGGCAATGTTCCTCCCGCCAGTGTCATCGACTCGGTGCAGACTTACCGGGACCAGCTAAGTGAGGCTCGTTGGGGTCGCTTCCAAGTACCCGAGCAGCCTCCCAGCTTCGACCACACCCCTACAGTCACCAACTTCCGACCTGAGATCCACAAGCTCGACAATCCAATCCGAGTCGTTGTGGAAGAGAGCACGGGTCAAGAGCCAGTAGGCAACCGCAAACGGCACAAGGCAGACCTGCCAGGGAACCTCTAGCGTGCCAGAATTCTCATTCCGCTGGCCAGAGTCTGGTGAGACGTCGCCACCAATGTCTTCGGTTGACGTTCAGGTGTTTGACGAGCTTGGCGATCCAGCCGGACTCTACGCTGGCGGCTCGGGGACATCCAACGCAATCCAAGTGACGGTGGCGAATACCAACTACCGAGCTGGCTGGCAAGGAGTGGCGGAGGGAGCCTGTGCTGCTACAGAGCTACAAGGCAGTGATAATGGAGGTGGGGGCAGTGGTGAAGGAGGCGGAGGCTAATTTGAATGCATCAATGGACATTCTACATCTTGATGGTATGCACGGCGGCGAACCTCTTAAGCTGTTGGTTCATGGCTCGAATCACCCTCAAGAACGACCGTCAGCACCAACTGGAAACAGCCCTTGTGGAGCTCCAGACGAGAGTAGAAGCTCTCGAGGGCGCGGAGAAAGACCCGATTCGAGCCCCTATATTCCCAGCCCGGAGAAAGAGCGGCGCATGATCCATCGCTGTTGCTGGTGCATGGTTACAGCAGCAGTAGTCTGTGCAGCCTTTATGGTCGTCTTACTCGCTGAGAACGCAATGCATCGCACTCCCCCACCCGCTGTCTTCAAAGAGCCCGCCAATTGGAAGTATGTGGCCGCAAAGCGGGGTCATACGTTCCACGCGAAGGGTTGCCCAGGTGTTCCTAAGCAGCTGCTGCCATATGAACTGATGTACGGCAACAGTGCCCAAGAGATGCGCAATAAGGATGCTTGCCCTCTGTGCATCAAATGACAAATGAAAGAACAAGCTGTGCTGTACATCGTGTCAAACATCACCATTATAGCAGCGTGCCTGCTACTGATAGGGGCTTTGCTGGCGGCACTCATCTACAAACGGCACCAACTCTTAGCCCCCGCCTTGCTTTGGCTCATCTCCAAGACATTGACCCACATTGCATATCTGTTAGTTGTGTTCAAAGTAGTCGGCCCGCCAACTGTCGTCGCGTTCTTAGCAGTCAACGCCGCAATATCCGTAGTCAGCTCTGTATATCTCGTGTTCATGACCGTCGAGTGGATTCGTTCACCGAGCCTACGAGATATGCAGATCGCTACCAATGCCATGGCAAAGACAATCAGCAACCTCACGGAAGGGTCAAAGTGATAGGTGTTCTAAGCCTGGACATTGGTACGTTGGGTGCAATAGGTGGACTCCTCATTGCAGCAGGAACCGCTATTGGCACTATCATTGGCTTTTTGATTAAAGCCAAAGTGCAATTGAATGCTGAGAAGCGCATTGATCGCCAATACGAAGACCAGCAATTCAATAGGGGCTACGAGTACGTCATCGCCACTCTGACCACACAGAACGAGAAGCTGGAGAAAGAGAGGAAGGAACAAATCGGCCATCTTTCCGAGGCATTGGAAGAAGTTCGGAATCGAGAACGAGAATGCATCAAGGTTCAAGAAGGTCTGAGGGTCCAAAACCTGGAACAGCAGAAAGACATCAACCGGCTGTCGGATGATATCGAGACGCTCAAACAGAAATTCGGCCCAGATGTCTCTTGGCCAACCAAACGAGAAGCGGACTAACAGGTGAAGGACTCCAAGCAGGCTAGCGGCGACGCAAGACAGGCTAAAATGGACTGAATAGCCGTTTCCGTCCTCTCTGGGGAGAGTCACGATGGGTTGGTTGAAGCTCGGTGCTGTTGGACCTAACTTTTTTACTCCCAAAGATGCGACCGCCTCCGAACAAGAGCCCAAGTGTTATGCCCACACCCTCAACAATTTTAGCTATGGAGTTCCGGGGCACGAAGCTCGTCTCGCTGCCCATGCCGAACGGGTAGCCCAAGAGCTGCCTCTGGCAGAAGCGGAAGAGAAGCGAGCGATGTACGAAGAAGCGATGGCCCGTTACAAGAAAATGCGTGTGTTGGGGTTTGAACCCCGAAAACCACGCTTCAAGGGATATAGCTACTAGGATGTCTGAGACGACTGTTACCGTAAGTCGAGACAGCAAGCCAACGCTGGTTGCGTTGCTGCGCAGGCTCCCGGCAATCCTCAGCGGCTCGGTCCCAGACGTCTATAGTATCGCCCAGGGCTTCAAGCTCCGTCTCGGTTACACCTTCATCAGCCTAGTAGCACCCAACTTCGAAGAGCTGGGCAGAGGCCAAGCTGGTGCTGATGGCGATAAATGGGCTCCCCTTTCCAGAGCCTATCTAGCCTATGGACGCCGCTTCGGTCCCGGAGAGATGCAGACTCTCAAGAAGGCAGCCGGCTTAGGCCGTGGGCATAAGCATGGGGTCGGTCCCCACAACGGCCTGCTCACCCGAGACCAGATTCTCCTGTGGAAGCAGATCTTCGGCACTCGCCTAGGCTGGCTAGTAAAGCGAATGCCAATTGAGCAGGCCAAGCAACGTGCTGCTCAGCTCGCCTGGGCTGCTGTCAAGAAAGCTGGCGGCAAGACCAAGCTTGACGTATATGGCAACCGCAAGGTGCAGATCCTAGTCGATACCGGCCGTCTTCGTCAAAGTCTCCAACCCGGTCAGCTGTCCGAGGCTGCCTCTGGCCCAGGAGCAGAATACAACAAGCCAAACGGGGCGGGTGGAACGAATCAGGAGCTGGAGACTTCTCTCGCTGGCTGCATTGTTGTCGGAACCAACGACGAGAAGGCCAAATATCACCACCACGGCAAGGGCAAGCGTCGCCGTCGTCTCTGGCCTTCCCAATTCCCAACGGATTGGTGGAACCAAATCCTCGGGGCAGGAATCGCCGGCTTAGTCCGAATCGCCGAGCTGTATAACGGGGGAGGGAAGCCACTGTGACAGCAGACAAGGGTACATTCCTCAACCCCAACCACAACCGCGACGTTGTTCAAGACCTTAAGCAGTGGGGAGCTTCCGGGCCTCACAATTACACTCTGGATGCTTCTCCCAGAGAAGTGTGGGAACGGGTTAAGGAATTCTGTAGAGACAACCGGGAAGGCAGCTTCCTCCTTTGCCAAGCAACTCGAGCAGGAGTGTGGCAGTGGTTCTGCAAGCTCAGCCTCACTCTGATCCACAAGGATGGCCGTGTTGAGGGAATCAACCCAATTGCCTACAGCGGCGACCCCGACTCAGCTGTTGAAGATGCGTTCAAAGAACTAGACAAGCAATTATCCAAGGTGTAGCCGTGTCAAGACCCCAAGACATCAAGCCTGTGTCCCAGCACTCCGAATCCTCCGACGGCCTGAACTTTCAGAAAGGGTACGATGCTCGAGGTCGTGAGGTGCACAAAGCATCTAGCAGTAAGGGACTCAACTACAGCATTGAGAAAATGAAGACCCCAGGGGACGTCATCTATAAGACCGGCAAGCCTTCCACACATGTCATGAAGTACTCGGGGAAAGGGATCAGAGTGGGTGCTGCTCTCCATTCCTCATTGGAAGACGCAATGGCTGACGCCCAGGAACATCACATAGGCTACAAGTCTTCTCAGCATGAAGAAGAGACTGAAGACCTCCGGGACACCCGCCAGCTCAATGCTGCCCACGTAACATCGGAGAGGGCGAGAGAGCTGGTCGCGGAAAACCAGTATCTTCCTGTCAGCAGCCAGCATGCGGAGAAGGCGAATACTTCTACACACTTTGTTGGCACGTTTCATCACAGCAAGGGAAACAAGCACACATTTCACGACCTGTTAGACAGACACGCTGAAGACTATAAGGAAGGAAAAAACGTCACGCATTTCGGCATACCGAAGGAAGGTATTAGAGCCTTTCACAAGGATGCCAAGGCGTCTGGGTTCACCCATGGTGATCACTATTCGGTACACGATCATTATTAACCTATGTCCATGGCCCTCGCACTCGAGTTCACTCAAACCTGGCTGAGAGATCGGTTCAGCTGGAAGTGGAACGAGTGCGCTGTTAGTCACGACGCCTTGCCCAGCTACGATGCTGGCAACTTTTTCATAGCAATTGACGACATGGGAGTAGAAACCGGTTCGGAAGTCACCGACTCACTCAGGGAGATCCTCAACATCCAAATTGGCATTTGGCGCCGGCCAGAGTTCCTCGCAAAAGACCGTCGCGGCTTGCTGAAGATGCCACAAGATTTGTATTTGTTAGGTTCGTGGACTTTACACGACCTAGAGCGAGCGGTTATAGTTCACAAGTCGGGAGACCCAACCAAGCCCAACGGGTTGCACAACAACTGGTCTTTCCGCACTGCCTTGAACACCTACTGTAACCTACCGAACGAGAACGACGGGGCGGAGTTTATCACCCCTTGGAACTATCGCGGTAGAGGTCGAATGGAAAGCGTAACGCTTGACAACCGGGGTGGAGAGGACCAGGCCTTCCTTGGCTATCGTCTTCGCTTCCGCGGCTGTATGCGTGAACAGAAGCTCCGAGAAACAGAAGACGCAATCGGGTAACACTATGGGCCTAAAGAAAGTCTCCAAAAGCGGCTTAAACAAGCTGCTATACAATCTAAACGTCTCGCTGGCTACTCCCAATAACCGCTGGGAAGTGCATCGCACACCTCACAAGCCAGGCACCATTCCCGGATACAAACATGGCCAGTGGTACGGAACCCACACCGGTGGCAGCGAAGAACAGGCAAGGAAGTCATTTGATGAGGGTAAGCACCACCTCTGGCATTCTGTCCTTAGACACAACGACAAGGTTATGGACGAGCATAACAAGTCAAAAGCCAAACTTCCAGAACCACACCTTAGAGATGACCAATTCGCTGAACACCAATTCTCCGAAGCCGAGTCCCGCCTCTCCGACGCAGGCTCCGTTGCTCCCCCGGTGTTGATGCAGCCGGAGACAGTGACACAGCATGAGGAAGCTAATCGGGCTAATCCAGACGATCCAAGAATACAACGGTCCAAGTTCTTGAAAGAGCACCACAGCAAAGACTTCGCCCATGGGATGTACGAAGGTGGTAATGGTCTTGACACAGAGAAGTTCCACACGCTGGTTGGCAAGCACGGAGGCGATTCTGACAGTCGTGGCGGGTTTGCTGTGCCCCATAAGAACCTAGCCGCCTTTCACAAGCTGGCTCAAGAACACGGATACAGCCACGGCACTCATTACCACACCTACTAACATGATCCGAAAACTCTTGATCGTCCGTAAAGCCCAGATGAAGGCCGACCTGATCGATAAGTCAGGCCTTAAGCCTTTCATCAAGGAAGCCGAGCTTCCTGTCAGCCCTGCTGCTTGGCACGAGGAGGATGGCTTGAGTCACCTCGGCTACGTCCTCGAGATGAAGCTCAAGGAATACGAGGCTTGTAAGAAGTGGTGTGGTGCCTTCCCACAGGCTGGGTTCGTAACCCTCCTCGACTTGACCGAAGACGTGGAGACATCTCTCTCTTCGGTGGGGTTGCGCATCCACCCGAGTGCTGAATAACTGACCCGACACAATCTCCCTTGAGGAGTTAGATTCATGGCCGTAATTACCGGTGACTTCCCAACAGGTCCGTATCAGGCTACCTATGCTGTCGCCGGTCTCAACAGCGGTGCTGCGACGACCCTTGGACTGATGGAAGGCCCGATCCGGCACCAGCAGAATGTCATTGCTCTCCCAATCTATGCAACGCTGTGGGGAAGGCACATCATCGACTACGTGTTTCAAGGTGGTGGTGTGTTCGTCATCGCCACGGTCAAGGAGTGGGATGCCGGCGCTAAGGCATTCATGTGGCAGTACAACGCCGCAATGGGCATCTACCCGATTGTTGGTGAGCTGCTGAACCCCTACTTCGGGCAGATCGTGCTCACTGCCCTAGCTGGAACACCTGCCGCTACCAAGGGTCCAGCAACCCGAACTTACCCTCTCTCCGGCTTGCTTCCCGGACACAACCTGGACATTACTTTCGGCCCAACCGAACGGAACGTCCCTGTGTTGATGTGCTGCTTACCCGAGCAGAACAGCAGCACCGTGGGAAGTGCAAAATACTACACTGACACTTAATGTTCAACACCTTCATCCTCCTGTGTCTGTCAGTACTCCCCTACGACAAGGACACAGCCGCCAAGATCGATGCCTACAACGCTGGCTACGAAGCTCGCTGGGTTCGCGGCTTGCCTAAGACGGCTAACCCCTACCCTGATGTTCTAGCCGTAGAGCGAGACATGTGGGAATGTGGGTGGAGCTGGAACGGGTGGATGCCACGTGATGTACCGTAGTGTGAGTCAATGGAAGAGGCGAAGGTCACATTTAGGCTGGAAGATAGTAGCAGCACTACACCTGCTACAAGCCCCACCACAGCGCAAGGCGGCCCTTCTGCTGAAGACGTTGGCAAGGTAATCGCAGCCGACTTCCAAAAGCTTCTCAGCCAACTCGGTGGAGCCTCTTCCCTAGCTGGTAAGGGCAGCCAGCCCGCTACTGTAACGGCCCCCAGCCCACCTAGCCCCTCCTCTGCAACGGCTCCACAGCCTTCTCCAGCCGGAGCCCAGGGGCTGCTGGGTACAGTCCAGGGTATCTACACAGCCGACCCCAACGTCACTGCTGCCGAGCTACAGAAGGCTCTAGGAACTACCCTCGCCGAAGCAACCAAGCTCCTCTCCGCTGCTCGTAACGTGACGTCCGTTCCAGCTTCGGCCCCAGTTGCCAGCCCGGCTACATCTCCAACTGCTCCCACACGCACTGAAGACCTGCTAAACACGCCCGAGCTACGGCGGGTTCAAGAAGACAGCTGGATCCAGTCCGAGCAACTTCGCCTCGGCAGAGAGCAGGAACGGGAGAGGGCTAACCGTGCAGCGAATGCCCAAACCCCTCCGCCACTGTCGTCCGATCAGCAGCTTACGGAAAGCGAACGTCGTACTCCTCCGGTACAAGCCCAGTTCCGCAATCAAGAAGAAGCAGAGAAAGCTAACACAGTTCACCCTGGTGTACAGCGTGCGGCTAACCTGATCGCAGGAATTGCTGCACAGGGTGGCCTTGTTCCGAGTGCAGTCGGCAACCTAGGTGCTAGTGCTGTTGCCAACATCCCCTCAGTAACTGCCCTCGCCAGTGGGTTAGGTGCTGCTGCCCCCTACCTCGCTGTGGGTGTAGCTGCTGCTGGTGTGCCAATCGCTGCCGGAACCGCGGTCATTAACGAAGCCGAACGAGCCAGAGCCTTAATCGGCAACCTGAGCGCTGATGTAAGCCAAGCTGAAGCCAATGCCCGTGTCCGTGATATCATGTCTCGTATCAGAACGGCTCAACGACTGGGAGATGAGACGGGGGATTACATCGAGAACCGCAGCCGCATAAGCTCCTCCACCCAGGAGATCCGAGACAAGATTTCTGAACCGATACTTCAGACTCTCAACAGCCGACTCGAAGACCTCTCCAACATCTTAGGGATTGTGAACAAAGTATTCGGCGGGCAGAAAGAGGGTCAGTACACTCTGGCTAATGCAATCACTGACGGAATCGCCAACTTCTTCCTCGGTCCTGCTATGCCTCAGGAAATCAAGGCTTGGTTCCGGAAACAGCAAGAGGGAGAGAACGCCAGCATCTTCCATTGGTTCCGGGCACAGAAGCACCTAGAGCCCGGACCCGATAGTCCCTTTGCCGGGCAGGTTACGGACGAGATTCCAGTTCCGGGTGGCCTGATCGGTCACATGCCAGGACTTCCAGAATACATTCCTATTCACTAGCTCCAATGGCAGCCCTCGTCTTAAACAACCTCTCCGGCTTAACCGTCACCTACAACACGGTGCAATGGGGTGGCGGAGACGCAACCTATAAGAGCACTCCCCCAACCTACCGCCTCGCCGGTGAGTTCGTTTACGACGACAGCAACCGCGCTGTAAAATACACTCGATACATTCTCGAGATGCATTCGATCTTTACGGTAGCGTCTCCTACATCTGCTGCTGCTGAAGTATCGATGGGTGCCACGATGGAAGCCTTGCGGCGGCTTCTCAAGGTTCCCGGCAAGACCCTCACCATCGCTGGCCTAGGTACTGGATTTGACCGGATCAACGGTGGCTTTACGGCGATCCAAAACGATGTTCTGTATGGTCCTCGCCCCCTGCGATGGAACATCACTCCTTGGGGAAGGCTTGCCTTCGAGATCGACTGGGCTGTTGAGTTCCACGTCTCCGAGTGCCTAGCCACCCAAGGAACTAGGAATCCGCTGGCCTTTGTCGCCTTCAACTTTGAGACAACCTGGTCCAACGACTTCGAGGGACTTTGCTCCCGGACTATCAGCGGCTATGCCGAAATCGCTGTCAAGCGAGACGCTACTGGCAAGACACCAACTCATATTGTAGATGAGGTTCGAGACAACATCTCAATCCTCGTCCCCGAAGGCTTCCGGCGTACTAGCAACGTTTGGCGGGAAGACTACACTCGCAGTCGCTTGACCTTCTCCGTCACCGACGAAGCCCAGCCCGGTGACTTCCTTCCCTTGGGGTGCATTGCTGCTGGTGGTGATGCCTCTTTCGAAAGCGTAGGTCCAGGATTCAACGAAGCCGTTTATACGCTCAACATGCACGTTCGGACTGCTTTGGATGCTCCCCGGAATTTGGCCGGAATCCTCTTTCTCACAGCTGCCTTGACCAAGGATGCCCAGCTCCGAGCTCAAAATCCTAACGGAACGGCGATCCCCGCTCGTCTTAGTCTCCGCAGCGGCAAGTTCGACCAGGCCCGAGACAGCAGCTTCAGCATGTCATGGACGATGACAAAGTGTATCAACGAGATGCTGAAGGCTACGGACCTTTGGGAGCCAGTGCCAATCGACGGCAACTTCACTACCAAACGTGGCAACTACGATCTGTGGCGGACTAGTGTACAGCACCTTTGGGGCAATCGGGGTATCGCCTCGCCTCGTGTAATCCCACTTCGCAGCCAACTCGCCGAGGCCAAAATCATTGACCTTTGCGAGAACCAACAGTTTATCGTGATCGGGGCTACAGGCAGCCAGCTTCCCACCACTCAGGGCAGACCTCAATCCTCCTTCGCCTGCCCCAACATCCCCGCGGACGGAGGTTGGATCGAATACGACCTCCGAATCCGTATCCTCCGTAAAGACGAGCAGTGGTGGCACAAGTTGGCTGTGGCTTTTATGCCTTCTCCTGGCAGCTTAGGCTTAGGCAGCCAAGAGGACGGAACCGGCAGCACTGTCGGATTAGGCGGCCCCTCTTACTCACAATCCCAAGACCAAGAGCACGTCGTCGAACACAACGGTCTCCCCACTGTTCATGTCTTGCTACAGTTCAAGGGGTTGCGCATCAAACACAAGCCCCCAATGCCAGAGCTCAAAAGCATTAGCGGGAACCTGGCAACCCTAGTCGAACAGAACGTCGAGGTCCCTCGGGTTGCCTTTGACCTCTTGACGTGTCCGGCTTGGTTCACAAGAGGGTATAGAATATACAGAATCAATGGTTACGTGTCTTCTGCCAAGCCAACTCCCAGCGAGACCAGTTGTGGAGCCAGTGTGGTAAAGGGCAAGGGCAATTCAATAGAAGCTTGACGAAAGGGCAACAGTGAGCGATAACGGAACATTCAAACTCAGTAAGCCAGCAACACTGCTGCTAGAAGGGGAGAACGGGGTTGCGGCTGTGGTCGATGTGTTCGCTGCTCGCCGCTTCCTCGGGGAGTGCGAGACGGAAGCTAATCAAGAAGCCCGCTGGCGTAAGATCAGGCAGTACCTAGCCAAGCTCTTCAGCACTCCTGAGAATCAAGTCACAGAAGACCAGGTCTTCGAGAGCCAGGCCTTTGAGTTTCACGAAGTGATCGTGGCTCTCGGCAATAAATCCCTGGAGAAAATCCGGGAACAGCGAAGCTCGATTGCCTCCTTGCCGCAGCCTACCCTGGAATCCCAGCCGATTACCTAGGGTGGGCAATCGAGCTCAAGCAATGCTGGGCTGCCAATATACCGTACACTCTCGCGGAGCTACAATACCAGCACGCTTTAGTAGATCCCTCTACCAAGGATGGCCTGTACACTGCGGTCCTAGTCCGCACGGGTAGCGTAGAGCAGGCCGAGAAGGCTAAGTCACAACGGTGGTTCAACGAGAAGGCTGCAATGGTGAAATAATGTCCATGATGCCGAAGATCCTTGAAGAAGGTGACAAACCGCTTGAAGGTGTTGGTATCCTATTCTACCCGGCGGGTATGATCTTCCAAGGACACGGAGGTGAGGAGATCATCCCTGTCTTGGCACAAAAAGTAGCTCAGAACATAGCTGAGCAAATCAAACAAGGAACCGTTATCTGTCTCCCCAACATGCGAGACTCATACGGCAACCCTTACTGGGACTTCCGCATTGAAGCTGGAGACCCAAAGCAAGTCACAGTAAAACCGATCGAAGAGCTGAATGATGGCAACAAATAACGGAACAGCCAACGGCCGACCAGCTACTCGCCGACGCAAGGGCAAGGAGCAAATCAAGTCCGAGCTGATCGGAACCGATCCCACACGGGACTATCACAGCACCCGGTTCACATACTATGGGGAGCTGTTCGTTACCCAGCTTCCACAGTGGCGGCTCTGGACCGGCCGGATGATGCTGACTTCTGACCCGATCGTCAACTTCAGCCTCAACGTCCGCAACGCCGCTCTGATGCCGGCGGAGGTGATCGTCACGGCCAAGAACCCAATCGTCAAGAAGTGGGTCGAGGAGCAGTGGAAGTTCCTGTGGGATTACCACCGGACCAAGCTCACCAATGCCAAGCGGTGGGGATTCAACCCTCTCCAAGTCTTGTATAAGCAAGACCGAACTGGCCTCCTCGTCATCAACGGCTGCAAGGAGTTCGCCCCGGAAGACGCTCGTGCCCTCGAGGCAGGTGGTCGGCAAGTTGGGGAGCGAATCAAAGGCCAGCAGATGTACTTCCCACAGGCGTTGTGGCTGACCTTCAACGCTGAGTTCGGCAGCCCCTATGGCACAGGCTGTCTCCGCCGCTCCTATCCGGCTTGGTACGAGAAGTGGATGGACCATGGCGCCAAGCGACTTCTCCAACTCCGGATGACCAAAGATGCCTACATCGGCGACATCTTCTGGTATCCGCCCAACATGCTGGTCACCCTTCCCGACGGAACCCAGCTTCCATGGCGAGACATGCTGCGGGAGATCGGGGAGAACCGGCTAAGCGGCGGTGCCCTCACCCTGCCTCGCCTCCTCGATTCCAACGGCAAGCCTCTTACCGATTACACCCCTCCCCAGGATGTATCGGGCGGTTCCCAAATCTTTGATTGGGTTCAGCACTGCGACGAGAATATCATGTACGGGGCAGACGTCCCGATCGAGGTCGCCAAAGCCTCGGATACAGGTAGCGGATACAGTGGCCGCAGCATCCCCTTCCTCGTCGTTCTCTCCGTTTGCACCCAAGAGCTGGCGGAGATTGTCCAATGTGTCTGTGAGCAAGTCCTGCGTCCCTGTGCCTGGCTCAATTGGGGTGGAGACGTTGAGTTTGAGATCCAACCCCGTTCCCTCGTCGAGTCCTTCTCGCAGGACACCAGCGGCAGCGCAATGGCCGGCTCTGCAATTGGCTCCCCCGCTCAAGGACAAGTTCAAGGTCAGCAGCCGTTGCAGGTTCAGGGACAGCAACAGCAGTTTGCAGAGGATGTACCCAGCGTTAGTAAGATCCTGGGCAAGCACGGATTCACCAAAGTTGACAAACACCGCTACAAGAAAGGAGATCACGAAATAGGGACTTCAACTCGTGGTGATTGGAACCACTATCACAAGGGAGAGTACGTCAGCAGCGGAAGTTCAAAGCATGAGATAGAAGCCTATTTGCACAGCAATGGGCTTCACAGCTCACAACACTCCGAGCAGTTTGGTGAGTCCTATAACGGAATGTTCACTGCTGAGCCAGGCACTCTCGCCCACGAAGGTCTGAAACACTTTCACAAAGCAGTCCGTCAGTACAAGGGCAAGGTGCTTGGAGGAAACAAGTTCACAATCCCAGCCAAGCACCTTGCCGCCTTTCACAACACAGCAGACTACACTGGCTTTGTCAACAATACACACTACAAGATCCTCGGGAAGACCAAGGAGAAGCCTGCGGCATCCCAGCACAGTGAGGAGCCGGCACCCGAGCCAGAGAAGCACCAGTTCTCATGTTGCCTCTTCAACCTCCCCTCCGAACTAGGTTGGAATGTGTGGCAGTTAAGCCATCGAATCGACGCCGAGCACCTTGTAGAGCGAGAGAACCAGCCACACGTCACCGTCCTCTTCGGTCTGCACACTGACTCGGCTGACAGCCTCGAGCCACAAGTCACAGCTCTAGCCCCAATCGCCATCCAGCTTGGACCGTGCACCTGCTTCCACGGCGAAGAAGGCAAGCCAGACGTTCTTAAGATCGACGTCATCAGCAAGGGGCTTCACGCTCTGCACGAAGAGCTTTGTAAGCAGCCACATACCAAGACTCACCCTGAGTACCATCCCCACATCACTGTTGCCTACGTCAAGCCCGGCTGGGGGGCTTACTATGCCCAGCGGCTCAACGACCTTGAGGGCAAGGTTGCTGTCTTCGACCGGATGATCTTCAGCAACAAGCTGCGAGAACATTATCCCATCAGGCTGACGGGACAAGCTCAGTTTGATGAAAAAGATCCACCGCACCGGATCGGGCACAAGGTCCGTGTAAAGCCAACCGCAGCACGCCTGCACGGCTCTGAAGGAATCATCAGCCATATCTATCCAAGGCCAACAACTGGCGGTTCCAAGGTTGCGACTGTCAAGATGGTAATCGGCGGGAAGAATCGGCATCCCAACTTCGACCTTGACCATCTCGAGATCCTTGGTTCCCAGCATGCAGAGGAGGTGGCGTCTTACGCCCCCTTTTGCCAACCTCTTCAACTAGATGAAGTCAAGAACCACCAGCATGCTCCTCCCGGTGGTGTTACCATCGGTGGGGTCTTCTACAAAGGTGGGGAATACATCCCCGCCTCTGTCATGAAGAACCTGACAGAGAAAGAGTTTGACGAACTGGTTGAGAAAACCAAAGAAGGCAAGGATCAACCCCACCCCTACTTGCCTCTCACTCACGTCGAGACTCTAGGGGGTTCTTCCAATGCCACGCTAGTTACAACAGGCAAGGGGTCTAAGGCTGTTAAGAAGTCCGGAGCTAACCTCGGGCAAATTCTCAACGAAGCGGTGACCAACAAGCTGTACAGCGTCATGGGTGTGTTGGCACCCGCTTCTGCAATCCACAAAGAAGGTGACCAGACCTTCCTCCTCAGCCCGCACGTCGAAGGCAAGCAGCTAGGTTCCCTAAGCGGGGATGAGAAGAAGTCTGTCATCGCCAAGCTCGGCAAGAACTTTGTAGCCGATGCCTTGCTCGCCAACTGGGACGTCATTGGCCAAAACCAAGACAACATTCTCGTTGATAAGAACGGAACACCTTGGCGAATCGACAACGGTGGAGCTACAGCGTACCGGGCCAAAGGCATGCCAAAGGGCAGCCTGTGGAACGAGAACCTGACCGAACTGCAAAGCATGCGGAATCAGGGACAAGCTGGTGTCATCTTCAAGGACATAACCGACGCTGACGTGGCTGAACAGGCCAAAGAGATCCTCAAACACAAGACCAAGCTCAAGGCAGTTAGCGACGACCCGGTGTTCCATGCCCGCCTGGACAAGCTTGAGAAAATGTACGGCCCCAACGGGTCAGAGCTCGCACCTAAAACGGCACCAGTCCCCAGCCTCGAGCCCGTCTCTTCAACCGGAATCAAGTCCTTCCTCGGGAAAACAGTTCAAGACCGGATTAACAAGCTGGCGGGAATGCTGAGTGGCAAGCTCAACCCGATGCAGATCAAGAAGATTGCCTACCTCAACCACGGTGAAGACAACACCAAGATACTGGTCCCCAAGAACAGCGTTGACTTGAACGTTATCAAGGCAGCCTTCCCAGACAAGGCAATCTCCGAGATCAACACCAACGTCCACTTCTTGAAAAAGTTCAAGGCTCTAGGGATCGCCTCCGTCAAAGAGCTGTGGAACTTCCCGATCAGCGACATCGAAAAGGCTCTAGCAGGTCAGCAAGCTGCCAAGAAAATGATCAGCAAGGAGCTGAACGAGAAGATTCAGAACCTGCCAACGGATAACACTCCTCACGTCTCCAAGTTCAAGCCCAGCCCTGGATACAGTGCCCCCCACTTCCACCGTGTGGCGATCAAAAGTAACTCAACGATGGAGTCTCTGATCAATACCGGGCATCAGCACGACCCCGAGAAGCATGCGAACTTCGTTGCCTCCAACAACTACATTAGCAGCCCCTTCCATAAGTGGAAAGGCTCAGCCAAAGACATTCGTATGGCCGAGCTAGGGGTAGTAAAGAGGGGTGCAGCTAAGGGTGATCCAACAGCTATGAATAATCTGCACAAGGAACTGGCCAAAGCCCCATCCTACGAAGGCATAGTATATCGCGGTGTCTCTCACATAACTCCCGGAACAGAAGAGTGGGCTGCCCTAGAGACTCTTGGCTCTACTGTCCAGTTCAAGTGCAGCAGCTGTACCTCTCGTTCCAACAAGAAAGCGGCTGAAGGCTTCGCTCACGGTGACACCCCCGTCCTCTATCGAATGGCTATCAAGACCGGTGTTGCCATTGAAGGAATCGACGGCCACAGCGATGAGAGAGAAGTCATTGCTCGTAAGGGCGTCAAGTACAAGGTAGTCGGCGTAGCCAAACAAGTGCAGATCGGTCACAAGCAGGTCCACATGGTTGTTGACCTCGAGGAAATCACAAGCGAGCCAACCGGAGAGATCAAAGCCCATGCTTTCACTGAGTGACCGTAGCAGACGGTTCATCGAAGAAGATCCCGAAGCCACTGTCTTCATGCACGCCGATGAAGATCAGGACGAGGACACCTTGCAGTTCGGAGAGGCTGTCTCCTTCGAAGAGCACGACGATGTCAAGCGGCTAAGGGAGTTCATCCTCAAGGGAACCAGCTCTAAGCTCAAAGCAACCCTTGAGAAGCTGCGTGCTCTTAAGACCAGCGCCGAAACTGTCACCCATGGCACCCTAGCCGGGTTGATGGAGAAGGAGATCCTAGCTCTCCGCCCCCTTATCCAAGCGGACCTAACTCGGGCTACTTACACGAGCTTTCTCCAAGGCATCGCCGACACGGTTGCTGAGACCCCCGAGCCAGACTCTGCGGCCCTAGTTGATACCTCCATCCCGCCGGTTGAGGAACTTCTCCCCGCCCTATCGGGACCGGAGATTGTGGAAGCCGAAACTGTCCACCTACCCGTACTCGACAATGTCGTCAAGACTCTCCGGTCGAAGCCAGCTGCTGTTGGTATCAACTACAAAGACACAGCGGAGAAAGTACATACCGGCTCCTTTGCCATTACCCATAAAGAGGTCACTGAGAAGGGAGCCCAAGTCGTCCGGGACTTACTTGCCGAAGCTCTACAGAAAGGAACCAACAAAGACGAGTTCATCGATACGGTGATTACCAAGCTCGAGGAACACACCTTCAGCGAACCTCACCTCGAGAACGTCTTCCGGACTAACACTGCTGCTGCCCTAAGCGATGGGCAAGCTGCTGCAATGGCCAATCCGCTAGTCAGTGACCACTTCCCCTATGTCGCTTACCACGCAACGGCAGACGCTCGGGTACGCAAGGAGCATATGGCCTTGGAGAAGCTGGGCCTTAACAGCACGAACATCTATCGAGCTGACGACCCAACCTTCAAGAAGCTCCGCCCACCGTGGGATTACCAGTGTCGCTGTAGCTGGCACGGGGTTACGGTTGAACAGGCTGCGCGGAAGGGTGTCCAGGAAGCAATACAATGGTTGGAACGGGCTAAGACGATGGCGAAGGAGAAGGGTGGCAGCTTCTACCAGTTCCTGTCGGCTACTGCACCCCTAACTTCCGAACACGTCCAGCCCCCAACGTTCGAACCCAGTCCTGAATTCAAGCGGAATCCCGGCGAATGAGACCCCTAGCTTGGCGAAAGATTGGTGTCTGTACCTACGGCATCCAGTATGCTAAATTCATAGGCACGTCTCAGACAGAAGAGATTCGGGTGCTGGTCAACAAAGAACCAGTTACTGACGAAGGAGTTCTTCTGCACGTCTCTTGCTCCGTAGGGATATGGGGGCAGGTAGGGGCTATTCGTAGATGTACCGATGAAGAGCTGGAACAGGCTCGAAAGGAATTCATCCCACCCCACATTGATTACGAAGAGCTTCCTAACCAAGGCCAAAACCCATTCGTCCGGCACCTTTGGGAAATGCAGACCCACAAATGATTCCCAACCGCAAGCAACGTCGTGCCCAAGAGTCCATCCTCCGCAAGCTGAAAGGAAAGAAAGTGTCCGAATTCCAAACTCCAGGCTCTGAACCCGTCTCCTCGCATGCAGCTCCGCCAGCCTTAATGGTCAAGGCCTGGATTAAACCCCAGTCCAACCAGGTCATGGTCGAGATGACCGAGATTGTGACACAAAACCCAATTGTCGGCATTGACATCCTCGAGGCAGCTGTTCTGATTGTCAAAGAACATGCCCGCAACCTCGCAGCAGCCAATCTCAAAAAGCCGCCGATTATCGCCGCTGATGCTGGTGCAATCAACCGAATTGAACGCCTCAACGGCGGAAGGTAGTCTTAGGTGCAGATCGCCACGAGTATCACCATCAGCGGTCAGCCTGTCTGTCTGGCTGTTCCTAGTCGCTCCAGAGCCTGGCAGAAGGCCAACAGTATCTTCTGCCCTCTAGGTCCAGCCCCTACTCGCGGCTGGTTTTTGCTGACGAAGAAATCCGTAGATGTCTTGGCAGGCTCCAGCAGCCAGGCCCACTCAATCGTTTGGACTCAGACAAGCCAACCCACTAACGCAGCACAGGTCACCCTCACCTTCGAAGGGATGTACTTAGTACACGCCGAGAGGCTTCTCCTCGGAAGTGAAGACGACCCCAGTGCCCTGTACCTCTGTGACTTTGCAGATGGCCGATTTCTTGCTGCCAGACGTGGAGTTGACTCTGGCTCCTCAATCACTAACTTCAGGAGCTATGCCAACACTTCAGACTACCTAACTGGGACCTCTGGGGGAACTTGGGATAGTCTTTTGGAAGAATTGTGGGATGCCTGTGGAACACTTGGGACATATCCAGGTCTTCCTAACGGCCTACCCATCGACGGTGTGCCGCAGAACGTCTATCTTGTAGGACTAAGTGCCTATCGAGCCCTCTGTGCTGTTTTGAACCAGCTCGACTGTGCTATTGACCACGACCCTCTTAGCAACACCTACACAATTGTCCAATTGGGTGGTCCCCAGACAATTCCCGAAAACGACGACACACTTCAGTACAACGGACAGCCGGCTAATCTTACAGGACACACAGCTGCGGCTAACCTCCGTATCTATTTTCACTATCACCGCAAGAGCTATGGCCAAGAGCGTGATACAGAGTTAGCTAACAACTGGGCTTACGACGGAGCAGGGGACGTCAAAGAAATAGCGACAGGGATCTCAGGGTCTAGCGGTATGAAGCCGCTGTGGGACGACCTGCCTTGGATCCTAGACGAGAACAACACTGTCAGCAACAACACCGCTCTAAACACCCGGCGAGACAACCGCAAGAGTCGCTACGTTAGCCGCAATACGGTAGCTCCCCAACACCGAATCCATGCCGGCCTACATGACAACATCGTCACCGGTGGCAAGGTCCGGGCTGTACTGTGGCGTAACTATGGAGACGGTGCCATCAACCAAACCGGCGGCACAGTTACGGAATTCGTGGCTGGGGTTGACTTGATATTCGAAGCTCGCCCGGTAGGCCAAAACGGAGCCACAATATCTTGGTTCGATAGTGGGATGACCTCACCCGAGTATGAGACCTTTGCCCCACCGGACCTAGCCCGGCATTCCTATCCGACATATCCTCGGTTGCCTAACATGGTGCAAGTGCACCACACGAGCGGAAGCCCCTCTCCAGGAGACCCTGTCTCCCCTAGTGCAGATGGCTTCCATCCAGGCCGTATTCGTCGCTGGGTTGCCAATGCAATGGTGACCCTTGGAGACTGTTGGATTCGCTTCGTGGACCACCACGATTCCTTAGACGGTGCAGTAGGGGCAGTCCAAGACGAGTTCTACTATGGCCGCTGTAGTGGGGTCACCACCAGTGGTGGAAGTCTTCTTCCTGTATATCTTGTGAAGAAAGGCGAAACTGGCACTGGTGTAGTTGCTGTTGAGTTTACTCTCACCAGTGGATTCACGTCTCTAGCTGCTACGGCTACTGTAACACAAAGCCTCGACCCAGATACGGCGGACGGAGCAAGCATCACAGTACACGACGTCCAAAGCCGCTGGGCAGACGCAATCAGTGGCGCCAAGGGAACAGCCATCCGCAACGCAGACTTCACCGACTCTCCTGAAACCCAGCCTTACTGGCACATTGTCAGCTGCCAACGGGCAATCAACAAGGCCAAAGCAACTCTCACGGCAACAATGTGTGGTGTTAATCCAACCGTTGACACCTGGACACCTCTGCCCAACGGAGAACACGTAGTCGATCCAGGTGCTGGCACCCTTCTCAATGCGATAGCCAGCGGTGGAGCCGGACACTACGGGGTCAACGGAGATATAGTTTGGTTCAATCGAATCAACAACGCCCCAACATTCCAGTGGCGGGTTGACGATGTAAATAAGCATCCAACTACGGTGATGACCAACTGGCGTGTTGATGGCTCAAACATCAAGGCTACCACAGTCAGTGCGGCTCTCGAGTACTGCACTGCCCCTAACGAAGACGTATTGTTTGCCCTCACGTCAATAGACTACGTCAGCAACGTCGCCAATGCAACCGGTGTCATCACCCAGACCAAGCGTGCCGCCAAAGTACTCGGCGATGCTGTCGGTGCTGACACGACTGTGATCACTCTGACACAGAAGACCTTCGTCACGAGCGTCGCGGCGGACAGCGACAGCCTGAACAAGATCACGTTCACCGCCTACGTTTACAGCCCGAGCGGGGACACGACGACGGACATCATCGG
>Ga0210380_10000263_pt1 | contig 26251 bp, 26 predicted proteins | sample PLM4_5_coexredo_FD_155476 | JGI IMG/M metagenome (GOLD analysis project Ga0210380, IMG submission 155476) | Groundwater sediment microbial communities from an aquifer in East River, Colorado, USA - PLM4_5_coex redo | ecosystem: Environmental > Terrestrial > Soil > Riparian zone | place: USA... | reverse complement strand
AGCCATCCCGACGAAGTCCGGGAGCGCCGACGCGGCACGTGCCTTCCTGCGTCTGCTCGCTGGCGCCGAGGGTCGTGCGGCGCTGAAGAAGGCCGGACTCGACCCGGTCGTTCCCTAGGGCACGCCAGGCCGGTTGTCGTCCCCCTCGCGTTCGACCCGGATCGTGCAGTCCTTCAACAGGGCGATCAGCGCCCCGACTGCTGCCACCACCGGCGCCAGCACGGCGCCGACAATGCCTGCGGTGAGCGGGAATTCGGCCACGGTGCGTCCCTCGTGCTGCACGACGATGCGCCGCACGTTGCCCTCATGAATGACGGACTTGATTTTCTCGAGGGCGGCTTCGCCCTCGGCCTTGAACGATTCCCAGTATGTCCCTGCCATCGCGCTATTTTAGCAAGGGGGAGGTCCCCTCGAGGCGTCCGGCTGGGCTCCCAAAACGGTCTCAGCCGGACGAATCAGACCGTGGTATCGTGTGACCCTCTTTTCAGCGACGTGGAGGGTGATTCTCTATGAAGGTCAAGCTTCTCTCGGCGTTTCTTGCCTGCGGTTTCGTGCTTTCGGCAATGACGGCGTCGGCGCATCACTCGTTCGCCGCCGAATTCGACATCAGTAAGCCGGTGGCGTTAAAGGGCACCCTGACCAAGATGGCCTGGGTCAACCCGCACGGCTGGATCTACATGGACGTCAAGACGCCCGACGGCAAGGTCGAGAACTGGGCGATCGAGGCGGGCGGCCCGACGGCGCTCCTGCGGCGCGGGCTGCGAGCCACCGATTTTCCAGTTGGGCTCGAAATCGTCGTCGAAGGGTACCGGTCGAAGGACGGCAGTCCCAAAGCCAACGGCCAGAAGGTGACCTTCGCCGACGGCCGGAATTTCTTCCTCGGCCCTGACGACGCGTCGAACCCGGCTGCGGGCGCCCAGCGGTAACGACGCACGCCGGGCAGCGAATCGTGTCGAGTGGACGGCGGCGGGCACCCGTCGCCCACTCGAAGTATGCCGCGCCACGCCTTCATGATCTTCACGACAACCGAGAGAGGGACGATATGAAGCTCGGATCGAGACGGACGTTCGCGGGTCTCACCGCGATGGCATGCGTGTGTCTGGTTGGCTCCGTGCTGGCAGCGGGGCAGGGCGGCGCGGCGGCACCGGCACAGACGCCGGCCGCGGCGGGCGCGCGGCCTCCGATGTCGGAGGAGGTCTTCAAGAACATCACGATGCTGAAGGGCATCCCCGTCGACAACTTCTTCGAGGCGATGGGCATGTTCGCCAGCGCGATGGGCAACGACTGCACCTTCTGCCACGCGAAGGCGGCCTACTTCGACCGGGCGAAGTTCGCGGAAGTGACGCCGAAGATGATTCGTGCCCGCGGCATGATCGCGATGATGAACACGATCAACAAGGGCTACTTCGGCGGGGAGACGCGCGTGACCTGTTTCACCTGCCACCAGGGGAACAACAGCCCCATCCGCGAGCCCGACCTCGCGGTGCAGTACGGCACGGGCGTCGAAGATCCGAACGTGATCGACTTCGTCGAGTACACGCAGATGTCGGCCGACACGCTCTTCGACAAGTACATCCAGGCCCTTGGCGGGCGTGATCGCGTCGCCGGCATCACCAGCTATGTGGCCAAAGGCACGTACGAGGGATTCGACACGGCCTTCACGAAGATTCCCGTCGAGGTCTACGCAAAGGCGCCGAACCAGCGGGCGATGATCGTCAAGATGGTGGGCGGCGAGAGCTACCGGGTGTTCGACGGCCGCAACGGCTGGATGGCGGGCCCCGACACGCCGGTGCCGCTGCTCCAATTGACGGCCGGCAACCTCGAACGCGCCCGCTTCGAGGCGCTCGCCGCGTTTCCCGCAAACATTCGCCAGGCGTTCCCGAAATGGAAGGTCGGTCGCACCGCGATCGACGGGCAGGAAGTCTGGATCGTCCAGGGCGGCGCCGAAGGACAGCCACCGACGAACCTGTATTTCGATCAGGGCGGCCTGCTGGTGCGGCTCGTGCGGTGGACGGTGACGCCGGTCGGACGCATCCCGACGCAGATCGACTACAAGGACTACCGCGTCGTCAACGGCGTGAAGATGCCGTTCCAGTGGACCGTGAGTCAGACCTACATGCAGATGTCGATCACCCTCACCGACCTCCAGGCAAACGCGGCGATCGACGCGGCGAAGTTCAACCAGCCCCCACCCGGGAAGTCTGACAGGTGATCATCATGCGCGCGCACGTCACGACGTCGGCTCTGGTGGCTCTGGTCGTCCTGACCGCAGCGCCCGCTCTCGCACAGGCGCCGGCGGCCATGCCGCCCTACACGCCCCCGAAGACCAGCGCTGGCCAGCCCGACATCCAAGGCATCTGGCAGGTGCTCAATACCGCAGCGTGGGACATCCAGGATCACGGCGCGCGCACGGGCGTGCCGGCAGGGCAGGGCGTCGTGCAGGGGAACGAGATCCCGTATTTGCCGTCGGCGCTCGCCAAGCGGCGCGAGAACGAGGCCAAGCACGCGACGCTCGATCCCGAAGCGAAGTGCTATCTGTCTGGCGTGCCTCGCATCACCTTCATGCCGTTCCCCTTCCAGATCGTGCAGCAGGCCGACAAGGTCAACATCCTCTACGAGTACAACCACACGATCCGCCAGATTTTCATGAACGGCAATCCCCATCCCGACGGCCACATCGACTGGTGGATGGGTGACTCGCGCGGGCGGTGGGACGGCAACACGCTGGTCGTCGACAGTGTCGATTTCAGCGAGGACACCTGGTTCGATCGGGTGGGCAACTACCACAGCGACGCGCTGCACGTCGTGGAGCGCTACACGCCGATCAGCCCGTATCACATGCGCTACGACGTGACGATTGAGGATCCCAAGGTCTTTTCCAGACCGTGGAACATGAGCACGATCCTGTACCGTCGCATCGAACCCCGCGTGGAGCTGCTCGAATACGAGTGCTACGCGTATCAGCTCGAAGACACGTGGCCGAACAAGTGAGGAGCCCGTACATGAAGAGTCGCCGGAACGGTTCATCGGCAGCGGCGATCGGTGCCGTCGCGTTGATGGTGATGCTGCCGGTCCTTGTCGCCGCCCAGGCCATCTTCAATCCGAAGGACTGGGACGGCAGGTTGGGCCCCGGGGCCAAGTCGTGGATCGCGGAGCGAGCCAAGCTGCCGCCCTTTACGCCACGGCGGACGCCCGACGGTCAGCCCGACCTGCAGGGTCGCTGGGGAGGCACCTGGAGCGGTGACGACATCGAGCTCATCCCGAAGTTCCTCGACATCACGACGCCGCCATGGGAAAGCTACGTGTCGGATCCCGCCGACGGCAAGATTCCGTATCAGCCGTGGGCGATGGCCGAGCGCATCGCGCATCGTGAGGGGCTGGGCCGCGAGGCCTGGTCGAAGGATCCCACCAAGCGTCTCTACTACGACCCGCAAGCGTTCTGTCTGAAGAGCGTGCCCCGGTACTCGCAACGCGGGTACGAGCTGGTGCAGACCAAGGACGCGGTCATCGAGATGCTCAACTGGGGACACATTTACCGGGTGATCCCGCTCGACAACCGTCCGGTACCCGCCGACTCCGTGCGGACGTGGATGGGCGTCGCGCGGGGACACTTCGAGGGCGACACGCTCGTCATCGTGACGACGAACCTGAACGGGAAGATGTGGCTCGACAGCGGGGGCAACTACATCGGGCGGAACGCGAAGGTGACCGAGCGGCTCCGGCTGGTGAGCGCGAACGACCTCGACTACGAGGCCAGAATCGACGATCCGGAGACGTTCACGCAGCCGTGGACGCTCACGGCGCGCCAGCGGCGTCAGGGCACTGGCGGCAACGGTGGCGGCGGTGGTGGCGGCAACGCCGTGCGCGATCCGTACGCGGCCGAGTCGTGGGAGCACGCGTGCCACGAGGGGAACGAAGAGCACGAGGTCGATATCCGGCAGCTTGGGTTCAAGTGGTACACGGCGCCGGCCCCGCCGAGTCGCCCGGCGACGAGGTAGGGACAACGGGACTAGGGGACAAAGGGACTAGGGGAGCTGCATATGTCATTGAGACTTGGACGGCTGCTGGCTATCGCAACCGTGATGGCGCTTGCCGCAGGCGTGGTTGGTACGGCACACGCGCAGGCGCGGCCTCAGGGGTTGCCGCAGTGGACCAAGGCCGCGCCGTTTCCGACGCCGGAAGAAGAACTCTACGGCAGCGTGATCAACGGCAAGTTCTACGTCCTCGGCGGATTCGGCGTGGGCGGCATGGCGCCGGGCATGGTCTGGGAGTACGACCCGGCCGGTGACAAGTGGACGCGCAAGAAGGACATGCCGATCAAGGTGCACCACCAGGCGCAGACGCCCTACAACGGGAAGCTGTACGTGTTCGGCGGCTGCCTCCAGGGCATCAGCGGCGAGGGCGCGACGACGAATGCGTGGGAGTGGGACCCGGTCGCTGATACGTGGAAGGCGCTCGCGGCGATGGACCGGAAGCGCTGTTCGGCGGTGGCCGAACAGGTGGACGGCAAGATTTACCTGATTGGCGGCCTCGAGCCGATGGAGAACGGCAAGGGCACCCGCGTGACCGGGTTGAACCAGATGTACGACCCCGCCACGAATACCTGGACCAGTCGCAGCCCGATGCCGACGTCGCGCAACCATGCCCATGCCGGCGCGGTCAACGGCAAGATCTATGTCCTTGGTGGCCGTCTCGGCGCGGGCAACATTCCGGTGACGACCAACGTGGACACGGTCGAGGAGTACGACCCCACCACCAACTTGTGGGGAGCGGTCAAGGAAAGGATGCCGCAAGTGCGCAGCGGCGGCGGCTGGGCGACGTGCAACGGCAAGATTTACGTCGGCGGCGGCGAATGGATCACCCGCGAGTTCTACGCGGCGCTCAAGGCGCTCGATGCCTACGACCCTGCCACCAACACGTGGGAGGTCCTGACGTCGCTGCCCGGCGCGGTACACGGGAACGCCATGGGGTGCATCGGCAACAAGCTGCACACCGTGAGCGGAAAGATGCGGGCGGGCGGTGGCCCTGACCCGGCCACGGCCTCGCACGACGTACTCGAACTGCCGCAGAGAGCGGGGACGCGATGAGCACGCAGTTCGCAGCGGTCCGTAGGCGACTGGTCGTAGGCAGTGCGGCGCTTATCGCCGCGATCACGGTCCTGGCGCTCGGCGGGACGTTCGTCCACGCGCAGAACCCGATGCTGTTGCGGTGGGACAAGGCCGCGCCGTTTCCCGAGCCGGAGGAAGAACTCTACGGCGTCGAAGCGGGCGGAAAGATGTACGTGATCGGCGGCTTCAGCGAGAACGGCAAGCCGGCACCGGCCATGGTGTACGAGTACGATCCGGTCGGCGATCGTTGGACGAAGAAGAAGCCGATTCCCACACCGGTGCACCACCAGGCGCAGACGCAGTTCAACGGCAAGATCTACGTGTTCGGCGGCTGCCAGCGGCCGCTCACCGGGCCAGGCGCGGGCGGGTGGGAGCCGGTGGACAACTCGTGGGAATACACGCCGGCCACCGACACGTGGCGCGCCCTCGCGCCGATGCCGGGCAAGCGCTGCTCGGCCGTCGCCGCAGAGGTGGGCGGGAAGATCTACGTGATTGGCGGCGCCACGATCATGGAGAACTCGGGTGAGACCGCGCTCTTCGGCAACCGCCCGGCTCGCGTGGTCGGCACCAACCAGATGTACGACCCGGCGACCAACACGTGGGTCACGCGCAGCCCGATGCCGACCACCCGCAATCACGCGTTCTCGGGTGTGGTCAACGGCAAGATCTACGTGATCGGCGGCCGCCTCGGTGCCGCGCACGTCACCGCGTCGAGCAACACCGACGTCGTCGAGGAGTACGATCCCGCGCGCGATTTGTGGGGCGCGGTGAAGTCCCGCATGCCGACCCCGCGCAGCGGCGGCGGCTGGGCCACCTACAACGGCCGGATCTACGTCGCGGGAGGCGAGGGGCAGCACGAGCGGGCGAACTACTCGTTCCGTGCGGTCGAAGCCTACGAGCCCGCGACCAATCGCTGGATCATCCTGCCATCGATGCCGACGGCGCGCCACGGCGCGGCCGGCGCGTTTATCGGCAACAAGTTCCACCTCGTGAGCGGCAAGCCCGAAGGCGGGAGTCTGCCAGACCTGGCGTTCAAGGGGCTGCCGGTGCACGACGTGCTCGAGATTCCGGCGAACGTCGGGACGAACTGAAATCTGACGCGGACCGCCTGTCGCTGTTCACCCTACGACAGGCGGTCCGCCGTGACGATCCATCCGACGATCGCGTACGCGCGGGCCGGGCTCAGGCGGGCGCCGGTTTGACGTCGTGCGCGTCGGCGCGCTGCTCGGCCTTATCGCGCCTGTACCGCGCCGGCGGGAGGCCGTACTCGCGCTTGAAGGCGCGATTGAAGGCCGCTTCCGACTCATAGCCGACCTCCGACGCAATCTCGGCGACGCCCTGGCTGGTCGTCGCGAGCGCGCGCGCGCCCAGCTGCAGTCGCCATCGCGTCAGATAGGCCATCGGCGACTCGCCGAGGAAGTGCCGGAAGCGCGCCGCGAGCACGGTGCGTGACAGGCCGGACCCGTGCGCCAGCTCGGCGAGCGTCCATGGATGCGCGTGCTGCTGGTGAAGCAGCGTGAGCGCCCGGCCAACCTCGAGGTCGCGTGCGCCCATCAGCCACCCGGTCTGCTCGGCGGGCAGCCCGCGCACGTATCGCCGAAGCGTCTCGGCAAACGCCACCTCCGACAACTTGGCCAGCATCGCGCTCGCGCCCGGCTCGCGGCTGGATGCCTGCGCCACCGAGAACATCAACGAGTTCTCCAGCCACTGCCCCGAGGGCTCGCCAGGCTCGCCGCGGACGTTCACCTTGATGATTCGCGGCAGGCCGCCGAGGAAGGCCTGACTCAGCTGCGGATCGCAGGCCAGAAATCCACAGATGAACCGCGCGCACGCGCCGCCGCCCCCTCCGCGCAGCAGGTCGAGGCCGCGGGCGAGCACGCCGGGCAATGCTGTTTCACCGTCGATGGGAGTGACGGGCGCGCCACCGCCCATACGGTGCCCGCTGCCCTGGGGGAACGTGACGAGGTCGCCGGCCGACAGAGTCACCCGCTCGCCGTCCTCCAATTCGACGTAGGCGTGCCCCTCGAGCAGCAGATGAAAGATGATCACGTGCCCGGCCCCGCGTACGAGTACCGGAGCGAGACGGCCTGACGCAGGCGTAGACATGCACCACGGCTCCGAGAACTCCGCGTTGAAATAGATAGCGGAGTCGAGTCGGATCACGCGGAGCAGTTCTGAAAGGGCGTCCATCTGTTCGGCAGTCTAACTTAGCTTTCCGGCATTCGATCCGGTCGCCCGGTCAAGTGAACGGGACGCACGGGTAAGGACTGCTACGACGACTTGTCGCATAGTGGTCGGCATCGGGGCGCGGCGCTGACCGCGACATCCCGGGCAAGGAGAGATGACCATGACGACAGCAGCGACCACTCCCGACATCGACGCACTCAAGACGAAGCTCAAGGCCACCTGGATGGACGGCAACTACGACTACTTTTCCCGATTCATGGAGAAAAGCGCGGTCGAGTTCCTGGACCGGCTGCACATTTCGCCCGGCGCCACGCTGCTCGACGTGGCGTGCGGGTCGGGACAGCTCGCGCTCATCGCCGCCCGCCGCGGCGCCAGGGTCACGGGCGTAGACATCGCGACCAATGCGATCGAGGCGGCGCGAGGACGTGCGGCCTCCGAAGGGCTCGTCGCGCGGTTCGACGAAGGCGACGCCGAGGCGCTGCCCTATGACGACGCGAGCTTCGACGTCGTGGCCACCATCTACGGCGCGATGTTCGCCCCGCGTCCCGACCGCGTCGCGTCCGAGCTGCTGCGCGTGTGCCGTCCTGGCGGAACGGTCGCCATGGCCAACTGGACCAAGGAAGGATTCATCGGCCAGATGTTCAAGACCTTCGCGCGTTTCATCGCGCCTCCGGGCATGCCTGCGCCCGCCCTGTGGGGCGACGAGGCAGTCGTGCGCGAGCGATTTGGATCGGGCGTGTCGAGCCTGCGCTTGACGCGCGTCAACTTCCGATTCGACTATCCGTTCGGCCCGGCCGAGGTCGTCGAGTTCTTCCGGCAGAACTACGGACCTACGACCCGCGCGTTTGCCACGCTGGGCGAGGCCGATCAGAACGCGCTGCGGACCGACCTCGTGAATCTGTGGTCGACGCACAACCAGGCCACCGACCCGGCGCGCACGGTCGTGGACGCGGAGTACCTCGAGGTCGTGGGGATCCGCGCGTAGACAAGTGGAACGAGGGAACCATGGAACCGAGGACTAATTGGAGATGTCATCATGAGTAAACGATCGGAAGCTCTTGCGGTGCGGCTCGAAGCTGGCGCCGCCGCACTCGCCGCCTTTGCGAACACGTTGTCCGACGCCGCGTGGCAGACGCGCCTGCCCAAAGACGGCCGTAAGGTGGGTGTCGTCATCCATCACGTGGCGAGCGTGTACCCAGTCGAGATTCACCTGGCGCAACTGCTCGCCAAGGGTCAGCCGGCCCCCGCCACCTGGGACGACGTGCATGCGATGAATGCCGGGCATGCCAAGGACCACGACGGCGCAGGGAAGCAGGAGACGCTCGACCTGCTGGCGACCAACAGCGCGGCCGCCGCGGCGGCCATTCGCGCGCTGAGCGACGCCGAACTGGACAACGCTGCGGCCGTCGGCCTCAACAGCGAAGCGCCGCTGACGTGCCAGTTCCTGCTCGAGGATCACGCCGTGCGACACAGCTACCACCACCTGGCCCGCATCAAGACTGCGCTCCAGGGCGTCTGACGCGCATGCCGGAAAGCGGACCTGTGCCATCGGGCCCAGGTCCGCCCGTTTCGGTGGCGGAACGCATTGACAGCGTTTTCGTCCGCTCCTACGATTACACTCCACCGTGACCATTCCCGCCCGTTCCCGATGAGTCTCTGGGTTCGCCGCGCGCTGACATTCATCAGCTCCCGTGCACCTCTTTCGCGCGTCCGCCGAGTGGCTTCGGCGAAGCTCCCGACCGAGTACGGGGAGTTCGACATCCACGTGTTCAAGCGCGCGTTGTCTGGAGAGACGCACGTCGCGCTCGTCCGCGGGGAGATCGGAGACGGACAGCGCGTGCTCACGCGCGTCCATTCGTCCTGCCTGACCGGGGATCTGTTCCATTCTGCGCGATGCGACTGCGGCCAGCAGCTGCACTCGGCGATGCAGCGCATCGTGGACGAGGGCCGCGGTGTGCTGCTCTATCTCGATCAGGAGGGGCGGGGTATCGGGCTCGTGAACAAGATCCGCGCCTACGCGCTCCAGGACCAGGGCGTGGACACGGTGGAAGCCAACGAGCGGCTCGGCTTCCCTGCCGACATCCGCGACTACCGATTCGGAGTCCAGATCCTTCGCCACCTCGGCGTCAAGACGACTCGGTTGCTGAGCAACAATCCGATGAAACTGGCCGGCGTGACGGGCAAGGGCCTGTCAGTGAGCGAGCGGCTGCCCATCGAGATCCCGCCAACCGCCTTGACCGCGCGGTACCTAAAGACGAAGAAAGACAAGCTGGGTCATCTGCTCTCGTCCGTGTAGCGTGACAACGGAACATACCGACTGGCGCGTCTGGCCCGCAGTGGCCCTGGCCCTCGCCGTTCTCGACGCGTCGCTCACATTCGAGAATGTGTGGCCGACGCTCAAGGTCCACTGGGGAGGCGCACTCTCAGTCGAGCTCGCCGTGTGCGTGCTGCTCCTGGCGGTCGCGCATCGATGGGCTGCGCGGCTGGCGCGCCGCGCTCTGCCGGCGATCTGGGTCGCCCTCGTCGCGGGCCACTATCTCGACGTCACCGCACCTGGGTTGTACGGGCGGGAGTTCAATCTGTACTGGGACTCTCAGCATCTGGGTAACGTCGCCGCCATGCTCGTGCACGACGCGCCCTTATGGCTGATTGCGACCGTGGCCGGAGCCGCCGTGCTGGCTGTGGCGATGGCGTACCTGCTGGCGCGCGTTGCCATCGGTCAGGTGGCGACGGCTATGCTGCGTGGAGGGCCGCGCCTCGTGCTCGGCTCGTTGGCCGCGACCATCATCCTTCTGTTCGCGGCAGGGCAGCCGCTCAGGGACAGACTCCCGATCGGTGTCGCCTTTGCCGACCCGGTGACGCCCGCCTACGCTAGGCAGGCCCGCTTCGTGCTGGGGATGTTTGGTCCGGGCGCGGTCGCGCCGCCGCTCGGCCCGAGCCCGTCCCTCGACGCCGATCTTCGCGGCCTCGAAGGCGCCGACGTGCTGCTCGTCTTTCTCGAGTCGTACGGCGCAATCGCCTACGAGTCCCCCGAGATCTCCGCCGCGCTCGCCCCGAGCCGTGCCGATTTCGAGGCGGCGATCGACGAAACGGGACGCGGAGTCGTGTCGGCGTACGTGGAGTCTCCGACGTTCGGAGGATCCTCGTGGCTCGCCCATCTGAGCCTGCTCTCGGGCGTAGAGGTGCGCGACCAGTACGCGTACACGTCGCTGATGGCGTCGCAGCGAGAGACGATGGTCACGAACTTCGCGCGACGCGGTTACCGGACGGTGGCGCTGATGCCGGGCATGCGGCAGGCATGGCCCGAAGGAGCCTTCTATGGCTTCGACCGAATCTACGGCCACGATCTGCTGCAGTATCCGGGTCCGCAGTTCGGCTGGTGGGGCATTCCTGATCAATATGCGCTCGCCAAGCTCGACGCGCTCGAACGGGATCGCCCATCCCGCGCGCCGCTCTTCGTTGTCTTTCCGACGAGTACGACGCATGCGCCGTTCGGCCCGGTCGCTCCCTACCAGTCTGACTGGCCGCGTGTGCTGACGAAGGACGCCTATGACCGCGCTGAGGTCGCGCGCGCGATGGCGGTCAACCCCGATCTGACCAATCTGCGGCCGAGCTACGCCCGGGCCATGGCCTACGAGTACCAGACACTGGCTGGCTACGTTCGCCAGCGGTCCGACGATGTCGTGATGATCCTCATCGGCGACCACCAGCCGCCGGCCATGGTGAGCGGGAAGAACGCGCCATGGCGCGTGCCGGTTCACGTCGTCGGCTCTCGGGGCCACGTGCTGCACCGACTGCTCGACCACGGATTCCGTCCTGGTCTACAGCCGCGGGTCCCGTCGATCGGCGCCATGCACGCGCTCGTGCCGATGCTGCTCGACGCGTTCAGCACGCCGGGTGATCACGACCGGCCAAAGACGTCTACCTCGACACACTGAACGGCAGCCGGGTGCCCGCCATGGCGAGAGCGAGCAGGCTACCCAGCACCGGGGGACCGTAGGCGTTCGACAAGTAGGCGTACTTGAAGATGTCGTCGCTGGCGATGTGGAAGTTGATCACCATCAGCAGGGTAAGACCAGCCGCCAGGCGCGCTCGTATTCCCAGGATCAGGCCCGCGGCGGCGGACAACTCTGCCAGCGGCACGACGCGCGCGAACACGGGCGCTCCGGGAATGGCGATCGTGTCGAGATACCACCGCGCGAAGGGTCGCACGAACGTATGCCATTGCTGAAGCCGTCGCGTCAGGATCCCGCTGTCCGTCAGCCAGTCGATCTTGTCGAGGCCCATGAAGAGTAGAAACACCCCCATGACGACCGACAGGATCCGCAGTGCGCCGGCGTGCGATCCAATTCGTGACCAAAGAGACATGGCGACTCCTAATGCAGATTTCAGATTGAATCGATTGCCGACTGTTGATGATTGCAGAATGACGATTGTGTGAACTAATTGTCGAGCCATCGCTCATTCACAACTGAATTCGCCAATCTCAAGTCGACAATCACCCACAGTCGACAATCGATTTCAATCGACAATTTGCAACGGTCTCTGGCGCGACAGCCAGACGATGTCGATGCCAAACGACCATGCGAGGGCGGCCAGGGCGCTGGCGGCGGCGATGGCGCTGACCGGCGGCGGGACAGATGGTGCGAGCGCGACGCTCAGGCCGATCACCTGCCCGACGGCCACCGCTTTTCCGCGCCAGGTCGCTCGCAGCGGCTGTCCGAGCCACGGCAACAGCCATCCGGCGGCGACAAACCCGTACCGCATCAGCCCGCACAGCATCACCCAGACGCCGGCCTTCTCGTGCTGCCAGACGAGGACCGACAGGACGAAGATCAGCAGGGCGTCGGTCTCCATGTCGAATCGCGCGCCAAACGCGCTCGCCATACCCGTACGGCGCGCGAGCCAGCCATCGAGGCCGTCGAGCGCGGCCATGACCCCGGTGAGACCGATCACGCTCCAGAGCACGGCCGCGGGTGCCGGAAATCCGATCAGGCCAGCCACCAGCGCCACGAAAGCCACGCGCATCGTCGTCACGTAGTTGGCAGGACCGAACCGGGAATGCGGGTGCTGTGCGCCGGAAACGTGGATGATGGCCGTCGTCAACACGGCGAAGACCGCGGTGGCCTTCAGCGGATACATGGCACCAGCTTCGATCGCCGTGCCGGCGACGAAACCGATCACGGCTGTGCTCGCGAGACCGAACGCCATGGCGAGGGCGACGTTGTAACGGCGCGTGGACGGCATCAGAATGTCCACGCATGCAGGACGGAGCGAGGGCATTCTGGGTGACGGCAGCCGGCCGTGGCGAAATTCGCGGTGAAGCGCTTGGGACGCCGTCCGCCGGCGAGGTTGTGGTGGAGGCGCTGTACAGCGGTATCAGCCGAGGGACCGAGGCGCTCGTCTTCGGTGGCCGCGTCCCGCGCAGTGAATGGAGCCGGATGCGCGCGCCCTTCCAATCCGGCGGGTTTCCAGCGCCCGTGAAGTACGGCTACTCCTGTGTCGGCCGTGTCGTGGGCGGCCCGGACGCGTTGCGGGGCCGCACGGTGTTCGTGCTCCATCCCCATCAAACGCGGTTCATCGTCCCGGGAGCGGCGGTGCATGTCGTGCCGGACGGAATTCCACCCGGCCGCGCCGTGCTGGCCGCGAATCTCGAGACGGCGCTCAACGGGGTGTGGGACGCCAGACCGCATGTGGGCGATCGTATCGCGGTGATTGGGGCGGGCACGGTGGGGTGTCTCGCGGCGTGGCTCGCCTCGCGAATCCCAGGATGCGATGTCGAACTGGTAGATATCAATCCCCGCCGCGCCGAGGTGGCTCGTGCCGTGGGCGTTCGGTTCGCCGAGCCGGCGGTGGCGGCGCGCGACGCAGACCTGGTCATCCACGCGAGCGGAGCGCCCGCGGGTCTCGAACTCGCCCTTCAACTCGCGGGCGTCGAGGCGACGATCGTCGAGTTGAGCTGGTTTGGGGACGAGACCGTCTCCTTGCCGCTCGGCGGCGCGTTTCACGCCAGGCGCCTCACGATTGCGGCGTCCCAGGTTGGCCGCGTGGCCCCCGCGCAACGCCCACGGTGGGACTCCCGCCGCCGTATGGACCTGGCCCTCGCGCTTCTGCAGGACCCCGCGCTCGACTCCCTCATCACGGGCGAGAGCGCATTCGAATCACTACCGGACGTGATGGCGCGGCTCACGCAGTCGCCCGGCGACGAGCTGTGCCACCGGGTCAGGTATTCGTAGGAGGAGTACTCGATGTACGGCGTCACGGTGCGCGACCACGTCATGATCGCGCACAGCTTCAAGGGGCAGGTGTTCGGGCCCGCTCAGCGTCTGCATGGCGCCACGTACGTCGTGGACGTCGAGCTCATGCGCGCGGATCTCGACGCCGACGGCATCGTCGTGGATATCGGGCGGGCGTCCGAGGCGCTGCGCCTGGTGCTGGCCGATCTGAACTATCGCAACCTCGACGACGTGCCCGCGTTCTCCGGGCGCAACACGACCACCGAGTTCCTGGCGCGCGTCGTGTTCGACGCGCTCCTCGCCGCGATCGGCCGCGGCGAGCTCGGGCCAGGGGCGAACGCCGTCGAGCGGATCCGCGTCACGCTGCACGAATCGCATGTCGCGTCGGCCTGGTTCGAGGGCCGAGTGGGCGAACGGCCATAACGATGCGCTCGATCGCGCTCGTCGTACCCGGGCGGCTCGACGCTCGCACCGGCGGCTCCATCTACGATCGGCGTCTCGTGGAGGGTCTTCGACAGCGTGGCTGGCTCGTGGACGTCCTCGAGCTCGACGCGAGTTTTCCGAACCCGACGGCCGCCGCGCTCGAACAGGCCGATCGCGCGCTCGCCGCCGTTCCCGCAGGGACGATCGCGATCGTTGACAGCCTCGCGCTTGGTGCCATTCCGGATCTCGTCACACGCGAAGCGGCGCGCCTTCGCTTCGTTGCGCTAATGCATCTCCCCATCGCTGCCGACATCGCTCTCGACCGGGAGACCGCCATGCGCTTCGAGGAGGCGGAACGCCGGGCGCTGCGAGCCGCGGCGCTGGTGGTCGTCACCGGCCAGGCCACACTGCCGCTTCTTGCGAGGTACGCCCTTGCCCCAGACCGAGTCATCGTCGCAGAGCCGGGAAGCGACCGCTCGTCGCTCGCACGGGGCTCCTCCGGCGATGAGGCGCTCTCGCTTCTGTCCGTGGCGACCATTCACTCAGGAAAGGGCCACGAGATGTTGCTCGAGGCGCTATCGGCGGTGCCGTGCCGGAGGTGGCGGTTGACGTGCGCGGGCAGTCTCACGCGTGATCCCGCGACGGCCGAGCGCGTGCGCGCGACGGTCGCGCGGCTGGGGCTGGAGGATCGCGTGTCGTTGGTCGGCGACGTCGACGGCGACGCGCTGGCGGCCTGCTACGACAGCGCGGACGTCTTCGTGCTCGCCACGCGCCAGGAGACCTACGGGATGGCGGTGGCCGAAGCGCTGGCGCACGGACTTCCCGTCGTGGCCACGATGACCGGTGCGATTCCCGACCTCATAGGCGAGGAGGCGGGGCTGCTCGTCCCGGTGGACGACAGGGGGTTGCTCGTCGACGCGCTCTCACGTGTGCTCGGCGACGCCGGTCTTCGCGCGCGCCTCGCTGCGGGGGCGCGCCGCGTGCGGGACCGATTGCCCACCTGGGACGAGACGTGTGGACGCGTGGCGGCCGCACTCGACATGCTCACCGCGCATGGATGAATCCCTCCTGCAATGGCTGCGGCTGCGTGAACCGGCGGATGCCGCCGCGCGGTCGGAGCGCCTCACGCAGGTGATCGCCGACACCCTACCGGCTGGCGCGCCACTCTCCGTGCTCGACCTGGCCACCGGACGAGGGTCCAACGTCCGCTATCTGGCCGGTCGCCTTCCGAGCCCGCAACGCTGGCTGGCGGTCGATCGAAGCGCCGCGTTGCTGGCGGGGCTGCGAGACGAGATGACATCGTGGGGCGGCGCGCGCGGAAAGGTGCGGGCCGACGCTCACTCGTGCGTCATTCGTGGCGTCGGCTTCGAGTGTGATGTCGAGACGCGTCAGATGGATCTGGGTAGGCTCGACCGACCTGAGATCTTCGTGGGCCGCCAGCTCGTGACGGCGTCGGCGCTGCTCGACCTCGTGTCCGAGGAGTGGCTGCGGACGCTCGCGACGCACTGTCGGGCCGTGGGTGCGTCGGTGCTCCTCACCGTCACCTACAACGGCCGCTCTTCGTGCATGCCGACGGAACCTGAAGACGACCTCGTGCGCGATCTGATGAACCAGCACCAGAAGTCGGATAAGGGGCTCGGTGGCCCCGCGGCCGGCCCCGACGCCGCGGCATGCGCTGAAAGGTGTTTCGCAGAGGCTGGTTACCTCGTCCAGCGCGCACCAAGTGACTGGACGCTCGAGCCGACAGAGACGGAGATGCAGCGAATGCTGATCGACGGCTGGGCGCACGCGGCGACCGAGATGGCGCCTGATCGTGCGTCGACGATCGCTCGGTGGCGCGCGCGCCGGCTGGCGCATGTCGATGCCGGCCGCTCGCGGCTCTCGGTCGATCATGACGATCTCGCCGCAACGATGCCGAGCAGGTAGAACCGAACGCTACCGCGTTCCGGATTGTCCGGCGGAGTGCGCGGAGCGATTCCGGTGAAACGTGGCCACCACCGGATAGTGATCCGAGACCTCATCGAGCCCTGGCAGCGTTGACGGATCGACGACCGTCACCGATTCGAGCGCGAGATCGACCTCCGGCGCATAGAACACATAGTCGATGCGCGACACGCGTCGGCTCGGCCGCGTGGATCCCGACACGACGCCACCTATCTGTCCCTGTGCGGCGGCTTCGGCCCAGGCATCGAGATAGCGCGCCCTGACAGGGCCCAGTTCGCTCGCATCGGGTGGGGCGTTGAAGTCGCCCATGAGGATCCCGGGCCCCTGCCGCGCCGCCCACGGCAGCAGCATCGCGACCTCATGTTCGCGGCCGGCCTGGTTCTGCCGGTTCGCCACGAGATGGGTCACGACGATGGGCATCTGAGGCATCGAGGCGAGGCGTACGGCCAACCCCACTCGCCCTTCGGACAGGCGCACGAAACTCGAAGCGACCACGCGCTCCGGAGTGAAGAAGGCGACGCCTTCCGTGTTGGCGTCATCGCCCCGGCCACTCTGCAGGCATCGCTTGTCCTCGCCAACCCACGCCTTCAGATACACGTGGGTCCACGGACGCCCGGTTTGTCTTCGCAAGCCCGCCGCGATCAGGGCCGGCTGATCGTCGCAGTTCAATCCGGCGTCGTTTTGCATGACCTCCTGCGCACCGACCAGGTCGGCGTCGAGATGTCGAATCGTCTCGATTGTCTGCTTGAGGTCGTAGTGCCCTGGTGTGTCCGCACCCTTGTGGATGTTGAAGGTGGCAACGCGAAACATCGGGGAGGTGGGCGCCAGCGAGGCGGCACGGTGGCTCGAGGCTCCAACCAGGAGAGCCGGAATGACGACGAGGAGCGTCACGCAGAATCTGCGCATGGTTCACGGGCTCCTGACGGCTAGATGACTTGCTGTACGACCCCCGGAACAGGTTCCTGGGCCGGGGCGGCGCCCACGTTCAGCTCGCAATCGAAGAGCACGTCGCCGCCCATGCGAAACACCCGGTATGTCGGGCGGCGACAGTCGCGAAGACGGGCCTGCGGCGCCAGCCGGATCGCGGGACGGCCCTCGCCGATCAGGACGGGCGCAATCGTGATCTGCAGTCGATCGAGAAGGTTCGCTTCGAGAAAGGTCGACACCGTGACCCCGCCCCCCTCCACGAACACCCGCGCGCAGCCGCGCGCGCGCAACAGCCGCAGCGCCTGTGCCGCCTCGTCGCCAGGCCCATCGTTGTCGATGCCCGCGATGACCGTCTCTCCGATGTGGCTCTCGCCCGGGGAGATCTGCGATCGCCCGCAGATATATAGCGTCGGAACGCTGCTGTCGGTGAACACTCGAAAATTCGGCATCAGCCGTCGTCCTGGATCGAGCACGACGCGGAGGGGACTCGGTCCGGTCACGAGGCGCGTCGTGAGCTGGGGATCGTCGGCCGCCACCGTGCCCGCGCCCACGACCACCGCGTCGCAGAGGGCTCGCATGCGGTGCACGTGCACGATGTTGTCGTTGCCGGTGACGAACTGTGAGTCGCCCGACGGCGTCGCGATGAACCCGTCGAGGCTCTGGCCGAGATGGCCAATGGTCATCGGGCGCGCCGGCGTCGCGCTGCAAATCGGCAAATACAGACGCAGCAGCTCAGATCGATCGTCTCGCGCCGGCAGAAGGGACTCCCATCCGGTTCCCGGATGCCATGCCAGCACGGCGTCGGGATGGCTGGGGGGCAGGGGTCGCAAGCCTTCGCGTTCGTCGATCCCGAACAGCCGGACGCACGTCTCTCGGTCGAGCCGCCCGGCCAGCGTGCTCGCGGCGCGAAGAACGGTCCACGCGGCGTCCGCCGCCGATCCGCGTTGCGCGACAGATGCCGCGACGGCCTCTGAGGACATAGGACCGCCACTATGCCACTGAGTTCCCCGAATACCAAGACGGTGCTCCGGTCGAGGCCTTCTGCATTGAAATATTCCGCACCGTGGTCCATACTCCGCGCCGACTGTAGCGGTGGGGTTCGACGTCAGGGCGTTCCAGCTCTGCGTGCACGCGTGGGGAGGGTTTAGACGATGTCGAGATTGTGCGTGACGCACTGGCTCGTTCGCCCGATTCTGGTTGTGACGCTGCTGTTCCTGGTTGGCGGCCACGAGGCGGTCGCGCAAACAGGGACAGCCACCATCAACGGCGTCGTTACCGACGAAAGCGGCGCCGTGCTGCCTGGCGTAACGGTGACGGCGACGAGTCCGGCGCTGCAGGTGGCCCAGGTGGCCAGTGTGAGCGACGTGGAAGGGCGCTATCGGCTGACGCCGCTCCCGATCGGGACCTACACGGTGGTCTTCGAGCTGTCCGGGTTCCGGGCGGTCCGGCGGGAAGACATTCGCCTCACGGCCGGATTCACCGCCCGTGTCGATGCGAGCATGAGTGTCGGGGCCCTGGAAGAGACGGTCACGGTATCTGGCGTCTCGCCGCTCGTCGACACGGCCTCGAGCGCCAATTCGACACAGTTGACGCGCGAGACGCTGGAACTCATCCCCACGAGTCGCAGCAGCTACAGCGCCATCCTGATGCAGACGCCGAGCGCACGCATGCCGGCCAATCGTGTTGACGTCGGGGGCTCCCGATTCGCCGACTCGCCGCGTTTCTACGCACTGGGCCAACTGGGCGATTCCTGGCACTCGCTCGAGAATGTCATCGCGATGTCGCCCGCGGACAACCCGAGCGGCAACTACATCGACTATTCGGCGATGGACGAGACGATCGTCAACATCGGCGGCCAGCCGGCGAGCGTTCCGCACGCGGGGCTGGCGCTGAACGGGCTCGTCAAGTCGGGCGGGAACGACTTCAACGGCTCGGCGTATTACGCCTACACGGGCGAGAGCCTGCAGGCCGACAACATTGGCACGCATACGAACATCATTGCGCCGGAAGCGCTGCAGTACCGGGACGACTTCAACGTCGAGACGGGCGGCCGGATCATCAGGGACAAGCTGTGGTTCTTCGGTTCGTTCCGCCAGCGCCGGCAGGTCGACGAGATCGTCGCGGTGTGTAAGAAACCGGACGGCTCGCAGTGTGACCAGAACAACCACGACAAGTTCTTCACCATCAAGGTCACCAGCCAGCTCAACGCCAACAATCGGCTGATTGGCTTCGTGCAGCCGCATTATCGCAATCGCACCGGCGGCGGCAGCGCGACCGCCACCTGGGACACGGCTACCGCGCGCGTGGGGTTCGAAGGGGTGTGGAAGGGTGAATGGCAGGCCGTGCCGACCAATCGCCTGGTTGTTTCAGTACTCGGAGGGAGCTGGTGGCTGCGTTCGGGCGACGAGGACCCGGGCATCACGAAGGCGCCGGCGGGTAACGACAGCTTCCTCGGCACCACCTTCGGATCGAGCACCGCGATCGGCGGTCGCAATCCGCAGGACCGGTACCAGGTGAGGGCGTCGGCCGAATATTACCGACCCGACCTCTGGGGCGCGCACAACTTCAAGGTTGGCACCGATGTGTTCAGAATGCGCGCTGAGCGCGGCTCGGTGTCCCGGGGTGAGCTCGGCAACTACACGTTGACGTATCTCAACAACGTGGCCGACCGAATGACGACGTTCTCCAATCCGGTCACGCCCAAGCAGCCGATGCAGCATCTCTACATGTACGCGCAGGACAGCTGGGCGATGGGCTCGAGATTCACCTTCAACTACGGCGCGAATTTTCACCGTCAGGCGGCCACGATCAATCCGGGCGGGTTCTGTCGCGAGGCGGCTGATGGACCGGCCGCGGTCATCTTTCCGAAGCAGTGCTACCCGGAGGATGCCCCGCCCGTCTACAGAGGTGTGTCGCCTCGCGCGCACCTCACGTATGACCTCAGCGGAAAGTCCACGACCGTCATCAAGGGTGGGTACGCGCGGTACGCCACGCCGCTGCTCGAAGACGACCTCCACATCGCCAACCACTACACGATTTCGGACGCCGTGTACCGCTGGAGGGATCTGAACGGCAACCGCAACTACGACACCGGCGAGGTGAATCTCGATCCGAATGGCCCGGACTTCCTCTCGATCACCCTCAGGGGTGGGGATCCGGCCTACGGGTTCGGGCACTTCAATCCCGATCTCAAGCAGCGCTATCACGACGAGGTCATGGTCTCGTTCGAGCGCCAACTCGCGGCCACCTGGGCGATGCGCGCCAGCGGCATTCAGTCGTGGGCGAAGAATCAATGGCGGGTAAACAACGTGCTGCGTCCGTATTCGGCGTACAACATCCCGATTACGAACCCAGACCCGGGCAACGACGGCGTCGTTGGTAACGCTGACGACCCCGCCGGCGTGAAGTTCACGTACTGGGACTATCCGGCCCAGTACGCGGGGTTCGCGAACCAGGATTCCGAGTACATCAACAGCACGTCAGCCGATCGGTCGTACACCTCCTACGAGTTCGAGGTGAACCGGCGATACGGGAACAACTGGCAGTTCCGCGCGTCCTACAGCGCGACACAGAAACACGAGCCGTTCGGCACCTCCGACAACGTCCAGATTGCCGGGCTGGATCCCAACGCAGAGATCAATGCCGCCTATGACGGGCTCCTGGAGTGGTCGTTCCGGGCGGCCGCGTCGTACCTGTTCAAGTACGGGGTCCTGACTTCTGCGAATTTCGACCGCCGCAGCGGAGAGTACTGGGAGCGCAGCGTGCAGTTTCGAGGTCCCGCCGGCAGCCGCATCCCGACGTTCGTCATGAGGGTCGAGCCGCGAGGCAGCCGGCAGGCCGACGACCTCAACATGCTGGATCTCCGGGTGGAGAAGCGGTTCGAAGTCGGCGGCGGGCGTCGTCTGGCGCTGACGATGAACATCTACAACACGCTCAACACCAACAGCCCGCTCGGGATTCAGGGCCGCTCGGGTCCGCAGTTCGGGTTCGTGACGAGCATTCCCCCCGGCAGGTTGTTGGAGGGGAGTATGAGGTTTAGCTTCTAGAACGGTTCGTGGCTAGAACGGTTGGTGGTTGGTGGTTGGTGGTTGGTGGTTGGTGGTTGGTGGTTCGTGGTAGTTGGTGGTTGGTAGTGCCAACCACCAACCACCAACCACCAACCAGGTGCTATCGGGGCGCCCGCTTCTTGCCCGACCGCGCCCACCGCTTGTCGCTCTCGTTGAGGTAGGTCTGCCAGGGGCGCGTGTCTGCGGCTTCCCAATACAGCGGATCGCCATCCAGCCGGATATTGAGCTGACCGGCCTCGTCCATGTAGACGTTCTGTGACGGCCCCATGGTGTCGGAGCAGGTGTTGAACTGCATCCGGTCCTCGTAGGGGAGGTCCTTGTCGAGCCTGAAGTTCAAACGCGCGTTGATGGGGCTGACGTAGACCTCGGGGTCGTACAGCGTGATCTCGCCCTCGATGCGATCGCCGACGCGACGATAGCGCTCCACCGTTTCGAGCTGATCGCTGTACTCCGACAGGCCGCCCTTCCAGCCGCGAATCTGATTGGTATGGACCACGAGCTCATCGCGGTTCCAGAAGCCGATCGATTCGCCGTGCCACTTGGCAAACTCTTTTTCCTTGGGGCTGTGCGGGGTGCCGTCCGTGAAAATCCAGCGCGCCGTGCTCGAGCCGTTGCCGGAACCGAGCGCGTAGACCTTGCCCAGCGTGACGGCGAATTCCTCGGCGCTGACGGCATCGAAGTACCCGCCAGGCAAGCAGATCGAGTTCGCGGACCAGATCCGCCCCTCGGTGGAGGCCTTCATCTCCTGAACGTAGGTTTCGCGGTACTTGGGCGTCAGCAGGGTGGCAACAGCGCTTGCGGGCGCCCCGCCGCCGAAGTTGGCCCCGCCACCCCAGTGACCGCTCCAGTCGGGCAGCGTCGCCGCGGTATGTTTCGTGCCCCCGTTGGCCTGCTTGAGCAGCGCCTGGTACTGATCCCACGCGTTCGCGTACGGATAGGGGCTCTTCAAATTGGGTGCGTCAGCCCTGCCGGTGCCTTCCGACCCGTATACACGCGCCGAAAGCTCCTGACCCGTGCGCCGGCCCTCGACATTGATCGCCATGCCCCTGAGCTGACCGGGCGTGTTGTTCCCGTAGTAGCCCGGAGTGGTCCACAGGTCGCGATCCTGGCGGAAATCCGGGGTGTTGAAGATCGTGCGCTGCGCGGGGGGGGCCTGTGCCGGAATCGTGGCCGAGAGCGATACCCCGACGAGCAGCGCCGTCACCGACGCTTTGATCGTGAATCGCGCGCTCACGATGTCAAATCCTACCGAATTGCTTACCGTCGGCGGAGGTTGCCACGATGTAGTTGCCGCCGGGCCGGCCGTCGGCGAGCGGATGCAGTTCGACCGTGACCTTGTCGCCCACCTTGAACGTCGTCGGCGAGAAGCCGACCTTGATCATGTTCGTGATGTTGGACATCTCAACCGAGTACTTCACCATTTCTCCGGAGTCGCTCGTGACGTTGAGATAGAGGAACACATGCGGATTGCGGAACACCCATTCGCTGACCGATCCGGTGATGGTCACGACCTTGTCATGATCGAACATCGCGTGCGAATGATGCGACCATGCGGGTGACGACACGGAGAACGCGATCGCGGCGGCGAATACGGTGATCAAGCTGGCCTTTCTCTTCCCGGTCATGCAGGCATACCTCTCTTTCTCGGCTTGTATATCACAGAATCGGGCCTTCCCAGGACTTGAGCACGCATGGCCGTTGCTTATGGTTTTGGGGATGTCGACTGACTGTGCAAGACTCTCGGTCACTAGAGCCCAGGTCACAGATGGTCAAAACCCTTACGGCGGCATCGATCCTGTCAGTTGGCATCATCGCGGCATCGTGCGGAGCCCCCAGCACAGCTGGTCCCGGCGGCGCGAGCGTTGTCACGCTGGTGACGCACTCCAGCCCCGGCGGTGGCAGTGACGTCTTCCTGCGGACGATGGCGCCTCACCTGTCGCGCATCATGAAGACGACGGTCATCGTGGAGAACATCCAGGGCGGCAGCAGCGCCCGGGCCATGGCGACGCTCGCCAGCGCGAAGCCGGACGGCGCCATGTTCTACGCGACGACGCCGACCTACATTTATACGTCGTTGATGAGCCGCCCCTCGGCGAGCTACCAGGATCTCGAGCCGCTGGTGAACATCTTCTGCGACCCCGAGGTGCTGTTTACGGCCGCCGACTCGCAGTACCAGACCTTGCAGGCGGTGCTGGATCATGCGCGAACGGGGAGTGGCAAGTGGGGCGCCGCGAATCCGGCGTCGCTCGAACGCCAGACGATGCAGCGCCTGAAGCAGAAGGCGGACGTCAATCCGGCCATCGCGACCTTCGAAGGCGGCGGCGACATGTTGATCAACGTGTTGAATCACACGCTCGACATGGGCATCGGCGAGCTGCAGGAGATGCGCGGGCAGCTCGACGCGGGCAAGCTCCGGCTGCTTGCCGTGGTCGGCGACGAACGCATGATTCAGTTCCCGCAAGTACCGACGGTCAAGGAACAGGGCATCGACCTGGCGGTCCGCAAGTTCCGAGGGCTTGCCGGACCCAAGGGCACGCCGCCGGCCGTGGTCGCCGCGTGGGAAACGGCCGTGCGGACCCTCCTCGACGACCCGGAATACAAGAAGCTGTACACCGAGGACGGCCTGCTGCCCGGTTTCATCCCCCACGCCGAATACGAGACGTTCATGGCCGACTTCGGCCGGCAGACGGCGGACTTCCTCAAAGAAGCCGGCGTGATCAAGTGAAGGCGCGTGCGGTCACGAAGGACGCCGCGCAACGGGAGATCCTCCTTGGCTGCGTGACGCTGGTGATTGCCGGCGGTTACTACCTGCTCGCGACACGGATTCCGCAGAGTGACATCGCGGACGTGATCGGCGCGCAGGGCCTTCCCAAAACCTACGCCGCGCTGCTGGCCGGGCTGTCGATCCTGCTCATCGCGCGCGCGGCGATGGCACGCTCACGCGCCGCCGCGCCCGATGCCGCGTCCGCGACGCCGAAGTCCCGCCTCGAGCGGGGTCTGGCGTGGCGCGTGTTCGGCATGCTGATGAACGGAGTGATCTACGTCGTCGTGGCGCCCTGGCTTGGCTACGTCCTGTCGATCACCGCGCTAATCGCGGCGACGGTGTACTACCAGGGCGGCGGCCTCAGCCGCCGTTCAGTGGCCGTCGCCCTTGGCGGCGCGCTCTTCTTCTGGCTGCTGTTCGTGCGGATCCTCCACATCGCGCAGCCGGCAGGCCTCTGGCCGTCGCTGCTGTGAGCGAACTCCTCGCCGCCCTCGGCAGCCTGTTCACCACCCCGATTGTCCCGGCCGCCTTCGGCGGCGTGGCCTGGGGCATTCTCGGCGGCTCGCTGCCTGGGCTCTCGCCGTCGATCACGATGGCCCTGCTCCTCCCGTTCACGTACGGCATGGGTGCCACGACCTCGGTGGTGCTGCTGGCCTCGACCTATGTGGGTGCGGAGTATGGCGGCTCGATCCCGGCGATTCTCATCGGCACGCCGGGCACCAATGCGGCGGCGGCGACGGTGGTCGACGGCTACATGATGAAGCAGCAGGGGAAGGGTGGGGAAGCGCTCGGGATCTCGCTCTACTCGGGGTTTATCGGCGGCCTGTTCGGCCTGCTCGTGCTCGTGGGGCTGACCGAGCGCCTCTCCGGTGTCGCCCTCGCGTTCACACCCTCGTCGTACTTCGCCCTCGGCGTGCTCGGGTTGAGTGTGATCGCGACGCTCTCCAGCGATTCGCTCGTCACCGGACTCATCGCGGGCGTGCTCGGCCTGATGATTTCGACCGTCGGCACCGATCCGGTCACCGGCCTCAACCGCTTCACGTTCGACAGCCCGGACTTACTGTCCGGCGTTCCTCCCATCCTCGTGATGATCGGCGTGTACGCGATGAGCGGGCTGTTCATGAAGACCGGCGAGCCCGAGTGGGAGAAGGCGTCACGCGAGGATGCCCGAATCAAGTTCCCCAGCCCGGCGATGTGGAAGCGCATCGCGTTCCCCCAGGCCATCGGATCCCTCGTCGGCTCGTTCGAGGGGATGATGCCCGGCGCTGGAGGTGCGATTTCCAGCTTTCTGGCCTACAACGAAGCGCGGCGCTGGTCGAAGCACAAGGAAGAGTTCGGGCATGGCTCGCCCGAGGGGATTGCCGCACCCGAGGCGGCCAACAACACCGTCGCGTGCACGGCGCTGGTGCCGATGTTGAGCCTCGGTATTCCAAGCTCGAACTCGTCGGCCGTGCTGCTCGGCGGCTTCCTGATGCACGGACTGATTCCCGGGCCGCTGCTGTTCGTCAATCACCTGGACGTCGTGCACGGTCTCTACACCGGGCTCTTCGTGGCCAACGTGGCGATGCTCATCATCGGCTATCTGATCATGACGCCGTGCATGTGGCTCGTGGCCCGGCCGAAGCCCTACCTGATGGCGTTCATCTACGCGCTGGTCGTCTCGGGCGTCTACGCGATCCAGAACAGCCTCTTTCATGTCGGGCTCGCGCTCGGCTTTGGCGTGCTCGGCAGCGGGATGAAGTATTTCAAGCTGCCCGTCCTGCCGATGGTGCTGGGCGTCGTGCTCGGGTTCGTCGTTGAATCGAACTACCGCCGGGCCCTCGTGATTTCCGGCGGAGACTATCGGACCTTCATCCAGGATCCGATTGCTGCGGGCCTGCTCATCGCGGCGCTGCTGTTCATCAGCGGCTCCCTCGTGCGTCACCTACGCGAAGCATGAGCAGCGCAACCCACGCCGAGACGCTTGCCGCGTGGCTTGCGGGAACCGAACCGGACCAGATTCCTGATAACGCGAGGGAGACGGCGCGCAAGCTGCTCCTCGACGTCTCCGGACTGTGCGTGGCCGCGCGCAAGGAGACGTACGTGCTCGCGACGCTCGCCACGGCGGATCGCGGCTCGTGCACCGCCCTGGGCCACACCGGCGGCGTCGATGCTTTTGGAAGCGCGCTCGTCAACGGAACCGCCGCGCACGGCGAGGATTTCGACGACACGTTTGAGGGCGGACCCGTGCACTCGGGTGCCGTGATCGTGCCCGCCGTGCTGGCCGCGTGCGAGCGGGAGGGCCTTGGGGGCGACCGACTGCTCGTGGGCATCGTGACGGGGACCGAACTCCTGTGTAGATTGAGCCTGGTGGCGCCCAAGGCAACCCACAAGGCGGGATTCCACCCCACCGCCGTGTTCGGGGCGCTGGCCGCGGCGGGCGCGGTCGGCGCGGCGCTGCGATTGTCGCCGCAGACGATCGCCTCGGCGCTCGGGATTGCCGGCAGCATGGCCTCGGGCATCATCGAGTATCTCGCCGAGGGCAGCTGGACCAAGCGGATGCACGCCGGCTGGGCGGCACAGTCCGGCCTGCGCGCCGCGCTGATGGCACGAGGC
>Ga0210380_10000262_pt1 | contig 26256 bp, 27 predicted proteins | sample PLM4_5_coexredo_FD_155476 | JGI IMG/M metagenome (GOLD analysis project Ga0210380, IMG submission 155476) | Groundwater sediment microbial communities from an aquifer in East River, Colorado, USA - PLM4_5_coex redo | ecosystem: Environmental > Terrestrial > Soil > Riparian zone | place: USA... | reverse complement strand
CGTGGGGCGGTGCACCGGTTGCGGCTCGTTCGGCGTCCACCTGGGGATTGACGGGTAGTTACGATCCCGTGAAGAAAATCATTTACTGGGGCGTCGCCAATCCAACACCAAACACACGTTCTGCACGCCATGGCGGCAATTCCAATGCGATCGGGTTCTCGGCGCCGGCGGATCTTTACAGCAATTCGACGGTGGCCTTGAATCCGGAAACCGGAAAGTTGCTGTGGTACTACCAGCATCTGCCCGGCGACGATTGGGATCAGGACTACACGAATGAACGCATTCTTTTCTCGACTTCCTTCAATCCGGATCCGAAACATGTGAAGTGGATCAATACGTCGGTTCCGAAAGGCTCGCAGCATGATGTTTCGGCTTCCGTCGGAGAAGGTGGCGGGCTGTTCGTGCTGGATCGTAATGACGGAAAGTTTCTCTGGGCGAAGCCTTTCCCCTATGACACTCCCCGGTTCCTGATCAAGAAAATCGATCCGGACGGAAAGTCCTGGATCAATGATGACGCGATCAACGGTATCCCGGGTAAACGAAGCGTGACCTGTTCCTACAACACTAAAAGCTACTGGCCTATGGCCTATCATCCTGGGAAAAACTCTCTCTATATTCCCTATGTGGATAACTGTCTGGATATGACCGCCGCCGGACCGGCTGGAACCCCCGCAGCACCAGCACCGTATGAAGTGACGCAAGCCGTATGCAAAGGACCGGAAAACCCGGCGCCGCCCGCGGGCGCTGCTCCGGCACTGCCACCGGCAGCCGCAGGTGGTGGGAGAGGAGCGCAGGGAGGCGCTGCAGGTGCAGCGCCCGCCGGTCGTGGAGGTGCGCCTGCTGCCGGGGCCGCGGTACCGGAACGTCGAACGGCAATCCGGCGCGAGGGCTCGGATCCTCAAAAATTCGCGGGAGTCGCCAAGGTGAACATGGCGACCGGCGAAATCAAGTATCTGTTTGAAACCTGCGCTCCCGGCAATGGAGCAACGCTGGTGACGGCGGGCGATCTCGTCTTCTGGGGCGACCTTGCACGGAACTTCCGCGCAATCGATGCCGACAACGGAAAAGTGTTGTGGCAGTCGGTGCTACCGGGAAGTATTCAGAACAGCACCATCACGTACGCCGTCAACGGAAAGCAATACATTGCAGTCCTCACCGGACGAGGCGGCGTGACTGCCGGTTTGATCACACAGGCCGGGATCACTCCGCCTCCGGTGAACACGAACGGACTTTACGTTTTCGCACTTCCGTAGGAGCTGTCGGCGCGGTCTGCGACCGCGCGATTCGATCGTTGGGTACTTTGAAATAGAGGTTTGGACGACTCCCCTCCTGGTACAGGAGGGGACGGCGAGCCTGGCGAGCCGGGGAGGTAGACAAGTTCAAGCAGAGAATTAGTTCGGGACTTGACCTACCACCCCGGCCTTCGGCCACCCCTCCTGTGCCAGGAGGGGAATCGGCTTGCACATTTTCAAACTGAGACACTACCCGCGATTCTTTCAAGTTGACGAAGACGCACGGTCACAGACCGCGCCTTCAGCGGCAGCCATCGTGATAAGCTGGAAAAAATGAGAATTCTTCTGGGTCTCTTACTCCTGCTTCAGAGCCTGAGAATGACTGAGGATTTTCTTCCCCTCGAGGCGGGCAATCAGTGGGTTTACGACGTCTCGACGCTGGCGGGTCAGAAGGTAGGTCAAGTTGAATTCACCGTCGGCGAGCGAACCATCACCGCCGGCCGCAGTCTTTACGCCGTAACCGGATATCCATTCTCGGGAGAATCTACAGGTACCGGTCTTATCGGATACGATCGCGAGACCAGACAATTCGTCCGGGTTTCCGGCGGTCAGGAAGCGCCGCTATTTCCGGGGGATTCCGAATCCACCGAAATTCTGCAGTCGGATTCATCGGGTATTCCTCAAAAATTTGCATTGCGAACGGGCTCCACAACGTTGGTGTTCCAGCGTGGAGTTGGAATTGTCGAAGCGAGACTGCAGACCGCCAATGATGGAATCCACATCGCGAAGTTACGGAGTTCGAAGATTGGAAAGAGCAATGCGGCGCCGCCTGCACCGTCTATTCGAACCGGAATTTCTCTTCCTCCCGTTCCGGGAGGCTCCGCGATTCCCGCCATTCTCACCGTCGCTCCAGTCACTACAGACAATCCGGTGCTCGTTGTGAGTTCCGAACCAGTTCCTGGCGGCTTGAAGCTGGAGATGATGGTGATCAATAAGTCGGACAAACTGTTGCCATTTAAATTCAATTCCAGCAAAGCCTTCGATTTCGTAATCACCGACAGTGCGACTGGCAATGAAGTGTGGCGTTTCTCGCGTACAACCATCTATTCTCAGATAACTAAATCGGATTCGATTCGTGGCAGTTCGAAATGGACGTTTTCGGAAATCTGGAATCGTCGCGACAACGATAAGAATCCCGTTCCCGCGGGCCGGTACAGACTTGTCGGGATATTGACTAGCCAGCCGCCCATCCAGTCGGAGCCGATTTCGATTGAGGTCCAGTAACGGCGTCCAGCAGCGGCGGTCAGATGCCTTTGGTGTTTCCCGTCGAGTACTGAATGCCTCTCAGGTAGGCGTTCAATTCCGCACGTTCCACGTTTTTTCGGATGACCGTTGAAAGATCCGTTGACGGATCTTCGATTCTTTTCCCAAGCTCCAGAATCATTTGCTGCACTCGAGCGACTTCAGCGCTGACGGATTCGGAGTTTTCATTTCCCGATGCCGTCATAAACCTCCCGCGCTCGGAGTCCAACAGTGCGCTGGCGCGCCTCAATTCGTCGGTGAGCTGAGTTTTCTGGAGGATCATTTCCTGAATGCGATCGTCGTATTGGCGTCGCAATTGATCGACGACATCGGTGTTTACGGCCTGGCGTGTTTCCGAAAGCCTTCGCTCCATCTGCTGGATCTGGATTCGCCATTCCGCCCTTTCGCGTTCCATATCCCTCTGCATGGCACCGATGCGGTCCTCCAGTTCCTTCGAGCGGTCATCAAGACCGGGTTTTCCTTTCAGGCCCTTGCCCTGCATCGCAAGGTGTTTCAGCTTGATGATTTCCCCTGTCATGCGAAGTTTCTCTTCATCCCACGAAGCCTTCTCCCGAAGGTATCCGACCTCAACCTTCTCCTTTGCGCGGACCGCCTGAGTCAGCCTGGTTTCGAGGTCCTCGCGCATGGGCGTGCTGCTGCGAAGTGGATTGTTGGAGCGTTCAATCAAATCTCCAACTGCGCGCTGAAGGCGTGAAACCTCCTTGAGGAGTTTTTCGCGTTCCTCTTCCCACACCTTCGATGCGTTGTGAATCTTGTCATTGGATGCGGCTTGCATCTTTGCGACTTCCAGGGGGTCGATTCCACGATCGATCTTTGTGCCGGCAGGTTTTTTTCGAGTGTTCCTTGTTTCAGCCAGAGCGGCTTCCAGGCGGTCTACTTCCGCGTTCAGACGTCGTCGTTCCGTGCGCCAGCGTTCGGCAGAGGATTCGAGCTCAGTTTCCAGAAGCGTCCGTTGCCGCGTGGCCTCTCGCAGCTTCGCTTCATACTGTCGATGAATTTCCTCCACAGACTGTTTTCGAGGAGCGTCCTTCTCCATTTGCCCCAGTATAACAAGGCGGCGTGAACTGCAAAGGTTTCCGTAAATCGCTGCTATCCTGTGTGAATGGCCCCGATCAAAGTTCGAAATCCAGTGACTGGCCAGCTCGTTGGGACGGTGAATCCCGCTTCCTCTTCGGACCTTGCGGCGATGGCAGCGCGTGCCCGGCAGGCCCAGCAGAAGTGGTCCAGGCTGCCGTTTTCGACGCGGGCCGGGATTATTGCCGGATTTCACGATCGTGTCATCGACCGATCGTCACAGATTCTGGACACCATCCAGAATGAAACGGGGAAGACGCGGAGAGATGCATTTGCAGAAGTGGTTTCCGTAGCCGGAACTGCCCGCTACTACCTCTCTCACGGCAAATCGATTCTGGCTTCCCGAAGGAAGAGAGGTGCGGTTCCATTTGTGACGCGCTCCGTGCTGGAGCATCGACCATACGGAATTGTAGGATTGATTACGCCGTGGAACTACCCATTCCTTCTAAGCATGGGTGATGCGATGCCGGCGCTGCTTGCCGGCAATGCCGTTCTGCTTAAGCCTTCGGAACTGACTCCTCTTTCAGCCGTTCTTGGAAAAGAACTGCTGGTGGACAGCGGACTCGATCCAGACCTGTTCAGCATTGCCCATGGCGCCGGGGATGTCGGCAGCGAACTGATTCATCACGTCGACTCCATCGGATTCACTGGTGGCAGTTCCACCGGACGGAAAGTCGCCGTCGCCGCCGCCGAGCGATTGATTCCGTTTTCCCTCGAGCTTGGCGGGAAGAATCCCATGATCGTCCTCAAGGGCGCCTCTTTGAAGGACGCTGCGGCGGGATTGTTGTCGGGCGCTTTTTCAAATGCCGGCCAGACGTGCATTTCAATTGAGCGCGTCTATATCGAGGAATCCATCTTCGAAGAGTTTTCGCGATTAGTCACTGCCGCAACAAGGCAGTTGAAGTTGGGCTGGTCTGCGTCATGGGATATGGATGTGGGCAGCCTGATTCACACAGCCCATGCGGAAAAGGTGCAGGGGCACATTGATGAGGCCGTCCAAAACGGGGCCCGCGTGCTGACCGGCGGATGCCGGCGTCCGGATCTGGGACCGGCTTTTGTCGAACCTGCGGTGCTGACTCATGTGAGTCATCGTGCCGCGATATCCACTCAGGAGACGTTCGGTCCTGTCATATCGTTGTATCCGGTCCAGAGTGCCAATGAAGCGATTGTGATGGCCAACGATTCGAACTATGGACTCAACGCATCCGTCTGGGCCGGGCAAACCAGAGAGGCGCTTGCCGTCGCAAGACAGATTGAGGCCGGATCTGTGGGTATCCATTCGACGCTCATGATCTACAACGCATTCGATGTCCCAATGGGCGGGATGAAGATCAGCGGAGTCGGACGCCGGCACGGTGAGCACGGACTGTTGCGATACACGCAGGAACAAAGCATCGTCACCAGTTTCTCAAAAGGCGGAGGTTACGACAGCATGCTGGGGAAAATCCGCAGTCAGAAGTTTGCGGAAGGCATACTGAAATGCGTGAGGATGTGGCGAAGAATTCCAGGAATTCGATAGAAGCTTCGTTTAGGTCAGTGATCCGTGCTTCGTCTGGAAGGCGGCCGGCGGTCACCCTGTGAATCGACGGCAAGCCTGTAAATCCGATACATCGTTTCAAATTCCGCCAGCCCCTTCTTGAGGATTGCGGTCAGGTTCGGAAGATCCAGAGGATTGATGACCACGTTTACACTTTGAGCAAATGCCTGCATCGCATCCAGAGTGTTGAAGGAATCGCCAATCAGGCAGACGAAAGAGCTGCGGCGCTGGTTCATGGGAAGAGGAGCCAGATACTGCATTACCGCATTTGTCTGCAGGATGCTTCCTGCAAAGTTTTCATGGACGACGATGCAGTGGTACTGCGTGTACCGAATCCGTTCGAGAGCTCCATCATCGGAATCTGCAAAATGGGTTTTGAAGCCGAGATCTTTTAGCGAACTCCGAACGATTTCCGTCGTTGCCGGATCCGCGCAAACGATCGACGTCCTGTCGCCCAGCTCGAAAAAGTCCTGATTGAGTTCCGGTTTGCTCATAGTCTCTTTCCGTACTTAATGTCGAGTTTCAGGCCGCCGGAGTGCATCTCCTCGCCTTTCAGCTTCTTGATTCTGTCGACACCGCGGGACATGATGCCCTTGTTCGTGCAGTACAACATCGCCGTTTCTTCGGTGATCTGCCCCTTTTCAAACAGGTCCATGATCGCCATGTCGAATGTCTTCCAGCCGAATGTCGCGGATGCTTCGATGATTTCGTAAAACGATTTACCCTCGGCTTCGCCGTGTTCAATGGAATCCTTCACGCGAAGGCTGTTGCCCATGATTTCAATGGCCGCTACCCGTCCCCCGCCAATTTTCGGGAGAAGGCGCTGGGAAACGACCCAGCGAATCGACTCGGCCAGGCGGACTCGAATCTGCTGCTCTTCTTCCTTGTCGAACATGCCGATGATGCGGTTTATGGTCTGACCGGCGTCCACCGTGTGCAGCGTGGTCAACACGAGGTGGCCGGTTTCGGCGGCAGACATGCCGATTTCAACTGTCTCGCGATCGCGCATTTCACCGACGAGAATGACTTTTGGCGCCTGCCGCAGAGCGGCTCGAAGTCCGGTAGCAAAATCGCTGAAGTCGATTCCCATTTCCCGCTGATTGAACGTTGCCATTTTCTGGGTATGGACAAACTCCACGGGGTCTTCGAGAGTCACCACATGGATCGATTTGCTTTCATTCAAATCGTTCAGTATGGCCGCCAGAGTCGTCGACTTTCCGCTTCCCGTTGCACCCGTAACGAGAACGAGGCCTGTCTTTTCCTTCGCCACCGTGTGGAAGACGGGCGGCAGGTTCAGTTGATCGATGCTCGGAATCTCGGTGGTCAGCTTTCGCATGATGATCGAGTAGTGCCCGCGCTGCGAAAAGATGTTTGCGCGAAATCGCGCTTTCAATCCTAGGGAATAGGAACAGTCGCACGAGCCGTTCTTGATCAGGTCTTCGGTCAGCCGGCGATTTCGATCGATGATCTGCAGGGCAATGGTTTCGGTCTGGAACGGAGTGAGCCGGTCGATTGGAGGGTCAAAGAGCACCGGGAGCAGAACTCCTGAAGACTCGACCTGCAGCGCTTTGTCGGCAGTGATGTTCAGGTCCGACACGTTGTCGTGCGAATCGAGCATCGTGCCAAGGATGTAATCGAGTTCGGCTTTTGTCATGGTATCTCCGTTTGAGCTACTGCCATTCCTCCGGCTGGACCTTCAGTAGCGGCCTGAATTTGGCCTTATCGATACATCGTGAATAGGCATCTTCCGGAGTGATCATTTTCCTGTTGAGCAGGTCCATAATGGCGTCGTCCAACGTCTGCATTCCATACTTCTTGCCGACCTGGAGCATTCCGGGAATCTGGAATGTCTTGGCCTCTCGAATCAGGTTCGCGATGGCCGGAGTGACCACCAGGATCTCAAGAGCAGCGACGCGGCCCTTCACATCGATTCGTTTCAGAAGATTTTGCGCGACGACACCTTTGAGCGCTTCCGACAACGTATTGCGGATCTGATTCTGCTGATCGGCAGGGAAGACGTCGATCACACGATCGATGGTTTTTGCAGCACTGGGAGTGTGGAGCGTTCCGAATACAAGATGCCCGGTGGCTGCGGCCGTCAGGGCCAATTCAATGGTTTCGAGATCGCGCATTTCACCGACGAGAATAATGTCGGGATCTTCACGGAGAGCACCACGCAGCGCGGATGCAAACGATTTGGTGTGCAGACCGACTTCACGATGATTGACCAGGCAGCCCTGACTCTTGTGCACAAACTCGATCGGGTCTTCCACGGTGATGATGTGATCTTTCCGGATCTTATTGGCATAATCCACGATTGCAGCCAGGGTCGTGGACTTTCCGCTTCCCGTGGGTCCGGTAACGAGAACCAATCCCTTATGAAGCTCCGCGAATTTCTTCATGATCGGCGGCAGCCCCAGCTGCTCCGTCGTCAGGATCTTGGATGGAATCAATCGGAAGACGGCGGCGCAGCCGTATTTCTGATTAAAGAAGTTTGCGCGGAATCGGGCGACTCCGGCGATCTCATATCCGAAGTCGATGTCGCCGGTTTCCTCAAAGGTTTTCACCTTAAATTCCGGCGCGATTTCGTAGAGCATTTTCTTCAGGTGATCGCTCTCGAGCACGGGGTGGTCAATGCGTTCCAGCTCTCCGCGCACACGGACGATCGGCTGAGAATCCGAGGAAAGATGGAGGTCCGACGCGCCGACTTCGATCATGAGGTTGAAAAACTTATCGAGCTCCGCCATCTTGTTCTCAGTTCTCCTGAATCGTCTATTTCTTACCCTGACGTTCCTTGCAATTGATGCAAACTCGCGTCCATGGAACCGCCTCGAGCCTTGCGGCGGCTATTTCTTCCTCGCAGTCCATGCAGATGCCGTATAACCCCTGGTCGAGCCGCAGAATTGCTTCTTCTATGGCTCGGAGCAGCTTGGAGTCGGTCTGTTGCAACGCGAGCCGGACATGGATATCGCTCTCCATACTGGAGTGATCGATCCAGTCCCCGCTCTTGGATCCCGGCTCAACTGAGGGCGCCCTGCCCGGAGCCGAGCCGAGGATATCATCGCGCTTGGACGTCAGAATTTCTCGATATTTTAAAATTTCGGAAGGTTCCATGAGAAACGAGGGATGTTAGCACCAGGACAAAAGCTGTGCAAAGACGTGTTCTTGAATCGAATTCAAGTCGTATTGGAGCAATTCTTCGTTGGTTTGGCCGTTGATCCACGAATGAATTTCGGCCTCCAGCCTGGTTTCCAGAGTTCGAAGGTCCTGCACTCCAAACCGGGTTTGAAGGGCTGCGATTTGGGCCGGTGTCGCCCTGTCGCTCAAAAAGATTGCGACATGGCCTTGTGCGGAAGTCCGGTTCTGTTCGGCTCGACTGGACTCGGATTCCAGCTTCAGGAAGTGCTCCTGCCGCCAGGGATCGACCATGGCATCCACAATTTTCTGGAGCTTGACGCAGATTTCCGGAGCAAAGAGTTCATTGTCGCGCGTGGCCTTCAAATGGAATCGGACACCCGCAGTCATTGCGGAGAGTTGTTCTTCGGTAAGTGTGAAATCGTAGGGAAGCAGCTGGGTGCGTGCAAAGGACTCCATCGCCGCGCAGCGCGCGAGCCTTTCTTCCGGAGTCCGTTCGCCGGTGCCCCAAAGCCGGCGGAAAAAGTGCCGTCGGGAGAGTTCCATCGCAAGAAGATACCACAGGAAATTCGCAATCGTCCCTCGTATAATCCGGAGCGAGGCCTTAAACAAAAATGCGGACGATAGTGTTGATGATTTCTTTTCTGTTGCTGCTGGGATGCAATCAAAACGCCGAGAGCGTGAAGACGGGTGAAACCCTGGAAAGCGGGCCAAAGCCCGTCGCGGATGCCAACACAAGAACACTCTCCGGTGGTGGAGCTGAAGCGCCGCGCGGACCGATGCAGGGCGGTGAAGGCGGACGTCCGGATCCTCAGGCCATGCTCAACAAGGCGTACTTCATGCAGCACTTTGTTGCCGCACTCACCAGTATTCCGAGCAACAACAACCCGAATCCCAAATGGTCCTCTCCGTTAAAGGACGCTCAGGGCGGCAAAGTCCAGTGCGGGGATTGTCATACGAAGGCGGACATGTCGGGGCTTCCCCCACAGCAGAGTTCGCCCGCAATTGAAAAAATGCACGCCGACAAGGCGTTCATGGTGGACCTGATGACCAAGTGGGTCGCCAAGCTCAACAATCCCGAATTCGGAGCAAAAGGGAAGTTGAAGGCTGAAGTCACCTGCACGACCTGCCACGCGACGGATCCCCGCGAATAATAAGGGGACTGGGAATTCATCAATGTTCAATTCCCAATTCTCATCCGAGTCGGATGGGAAGGTAGTGGTCCAGTTTGAAATTCAGGCACCTCTCCTGGGACAGGAGGGGTGGCGCGAAGCGCCGGGGTGGTAGCCACGTCGTAGAAAAATTTCCCTCCTTGCCTGCAGCTACCACCCCTCGCGGGATCCGCTTCGCGATCCCGCTGCCCTCCTATCCTAGGAGGGCAGTCTTTTCGCCTTTCAAACTAGACCACTACCGATGGCCGGCTCCCATTCAAACAATGGTTCCATCCGGAAGTACTCCATTCTTGGGAACGATGACGATGCCGTCGCGGATGTAGTAGCCGGGGCCGTCCTGATGTTGAATACCGGATTCGTTGAGGATTCGAACGCCCGAGCCGATATGCGCGTTCTTGTCGACGATGGTATTTCGAAGGATTGAACCCTTGCCGATGCCGATACCCGGGATTTTCATCTGCTGGTTGTAGGCCGTATCGTCGTCGTTTTCGTAAAAGTCGGCTCCCATGATCAGCGTTCTCTCCAGGACGACGTCTTCATCCACCACGCTGCGAATACCGACGATGGAATTGGCAATCCTTGCGCCTTTCAGTACGGATCCTTCGGCGATGATCGCCTGCTGGATATCGCATCGTTCTATGCGGGAAGCGGCCAGGAATCTCGGGTTTGTGTAAATCGGTGCGGTCATGTCGTAAAAATCAAAATGAGGCGCGCTGCTGGTCAGGTCGATGTTGGCTCGGAAAAAAGCTTCCACGGTGCCGAGGTCTTCCCAGTAGCCGTCGAAGAGATGGCCGCAGGCATGGAAGTTTTCGATCGCCGCGGGAATCACCTGATGTCCAAAATCGATCATGGTCGGGTCGGACAACAGATCGATGAGGACGCTTCTCTTGAACAGGTAAATTCCCATCGATGCCAGATACGGCCTGGCCTTCGCATCGTCCGGAGCGAGCCCAAACATGCTGGTGTCGGTGCGCATCTCTTTCAGAGCCGCGCCTTCCGGCTTTTCCCGAAACTGTTCAATCTTTCCATTGGACGCCATTTTCAGCAGGCCGAGTGAACCGGCAAGGTCTTCGCTTTTCGGAATCACACACACGCTGACATCGGCGCCGCTGCGCCAGTGGCTTTCAAGCAGACTCTGGTAGTTCATGCGGTAGAGCTGATCTCCGGCGAGAATCAACTGATAGTCGTCGTCGCGTCCGGTGAACCGGTGAAGATGCTGGCGAACGGCGTCGGCCGTGCCTTGAAACCATCCGGTGCTCTGCATCGTCTGTTCGGCAGCGAGCACTTCAATGTGCCCGCCGTTAAATGGATCAAAGCGATAGCTGTTGGTGACGTGCCGGTTCAAGGACGCGGAATTGAACTGCGTCAGAACGAACATTCGCTTCAGCCCGGAGTTGAGGCAGTTGCTGATCGGAATATCGATCAGGCGATACTTGCCTCCCAGTGGCACCGCAGGTTTGGAGCGGTCCTGCGTGAGTGGGAACAGCCGCTTGCCTGCACCGCCGGCAAGAATAATGGAGATCACATGTGACGAATCTTCGTGATGTTTCCGGACCATGGCCACGCTCCCAAAAAGATTCAACATGATACACTAGCCATCTTTTATGCTTCAGTCCCTTCTGGATATGCTTCAGTCCCTTCAGGAACGATTGACGAATCCCGAAAACCTTCTCGAACTTCTCAAGACGTTCATCCATATCGTCGCCATTCTTGGTGCGGGGCTTGTGGCACTGCGGCTGGTGGATTCCGGGCTGAAGCGCTGGGCGATCAGACACTCCCATTCATCGCGCGGCGAGACTCGCACGGAGACCCTGCGTCATATCGTGGGAAGCTTCGGAAAGATCATCATCTGGAGCATCGCCGCTCTCATGATCATTGATGAGTTCAAGATCAGCACCGGACCGCTTCTTACTAGCGTCGGAATTCTTGGCCTCGCTGTCGGATTTGGCGCGCAGAGTCTTGTGAAAGATGTCATTTCCGGATTTTTCATTCTGCTGGAAGACCAGTACGGCGTTGGCGACTCCGTAAAAATCGGTGATCTCGAAGGTGTCGTGGAGCACATGACGCTCCGGATCACAATTCTTCGAAACTTTGAAGGCCACGTCCACGTGATACCAAACGGCATCGTTACGACCCTGACGGTCACGACCAGGGACTGGGCGAGAGCCGTCGTCGATATCACGGTTCCACATTCGGTGGAAATTGGAAACCTGTACGGTGTTCTGGAGGCTACCGGAGCGCGCCTTCTAAGCGATCTCAAGGACGATGTGCTGGATAAACCTCAGATACTCGGTATCGAAAAATTATCGGAAGAGGGGACGACCATTCGTCTGGCGGTGAAGACTCTTCCTTCGAAGAAGGCGGTCGTTTCCCGGGAGTGGCGGCGAGTTATTCGGGAGGCTCTGGATCGAGAGGGAATCGAGCTTTCAAGTAAGAAGGGGATCTGATCAATTCTCAATTCTCAATTCCCATCCGACTCGGATGAGAATTGGGAATTGAGAATTGATCAGATCCCCTTCTTTCTGCCTAGTCTTATCGTCCTGCGGGTCGACCGCCGGTTGTCGCACCGGTAGCCGGAGTGGTAGCGCCTCTTGCCGCTCCAACAGCCGGAGGACCCGGTGGTGTCAGCGCCGCAAGCTCGGCCTTCTTGGCTGCGATAAACGGATCGAGGCCATCCAGTGAATTGTTCTTCTGTTTGTACAGCGGCTCGATGATCGTCCGTGCCGTTGCCGCGAAAGGTCCGCCAATGGCAAGAGCCTTCGCCATGGCATCGATTGTGATGTCGCGCTGAGTCTCGAATTCCTTGTTGCGTGCGTTGATCCGTTCGATGTAGGGGTCCAGGTCGCGACCGGCAGCCTGCGCCAGTTTGGCATCATCGGTCAGCGCCTTCAGATTTGCCAGAGTGGATTGCAGCTGCGTGTAAACTACCGCGCCATAGCGATACTGATTGATTCCGTCGTTCGGATTCGTTCGCAGGTACTCGGAAAGTTCGGCTTCCGCTTCGGGCCATTTGGCCTGGTTGAAATAAATCATTCCAAGAATGCCGTGCAGTCTGCCCTGAATGCCCTGCCATTCGACGTCGGTTGTCTTTTCAGGTTTGGGGACCTTTTTGGCCTTCTCGGCATATCCGAGGGCCTTATCCATTGCCGCAGTCTTGGCAGCGGGATCCACGGGAGGATTTTCCGCAAGGCCGCGAGACATGGTCATCAGCACACTCATGTTGTTTGGATCCGCAGTCAGCGCCCTGTCCGCATATTCCGTGACCTTGTTGCCGTTGCCCAGCTGCCGGGCGCCTTCCATGGCAAGCGTGAACAGGGTGGACTTGGATTTCGCATCGGCGGTGCCCTGGGTCTGCACAAAGCTGTCGGCATGCCTCACCATCAGCGCCCATTCCTTGTTCCCGTAATAGATGGTCATCAGCTGAAGGTCGAATTCCGGTCGATGTGCGGAATTGGGATACGACTTGATGAAAGACTCGAGCAGGTCGCGTAGCTTCCGCTGGTCCCTCTCATCCTGAATGGTCTGGAAATCCTTGTTCTCCCCGCTCTGAGCAAATGCCGGCATTGCAACGGCCAAACTCATCAGGGCGGCAAGCCCGAAGGAAACTAGTCTTTTCGAATACACACGTACCTCCGCTTATGCTTTGTTGAGTTCGTCTCTTCTTGCCTTAATCAGGTCGTCCAGCCCGGCATTGGAATTGTCATGCAACGGGTTGTAGAGAGACTCCAGAGTGACCCGTGCAGCCTTGGTGATATTGGGATCGGGTAATGCTACGGCGGAGATCAGAATCGTAATGGCTTTGTCTCGCTTCTCGCCAAAATCCTTCTCGATTGCATCACGTTTCGCAACAGCTGCGTCGCGTTCCGGACCCAGAGTCGTATTCTTGTTGACCTCATCGTAGGCCGGGCCAATTAGTGCCTGAGCCGCAATGGTTATTTTAGTTGCCGCTAATCCGTAGCGGTACCATGCCAGCTGATCCTTGGGGTTGATCTTTACCGTCTGATCGAACTCGGCTTCGGCCTCCACATACTGGGCCTTTTGCAAATAGAAAAAACCAATGACGCCGTGTGCCGGTCCCAGGACCGCGGTCTGCCATGTCTTTTCTTCGATGCCGGTCGGCCTTGTCATCTCCACCAGCTTCTTGGCATATTCCATGGCCTTGGTAAGTGCCTTGTCCATTGCAGCCGGGTCCGTTGGAAGGTTCAGCGGAATCGTTGTTGCGACAATCAGAAGCGCGTTGATGTTGGCTGGATCGGCGGCAAGCAATTTGTCACCAAATTCCAACACCTTAGCCGCGTCACCGCCCTGGGCGGCAGCAGACATCCCGGAGTTGAGCGAATACTTCTTGTTATCTATTGGAACTCCGGGCATTTCCTTTTCATATCGGGATTCCAGTTCCATGACGCCCTTCCAGTTCTTTGCTGTCGTCAGGGCTGTTCGCATGACGGTAAAGGCATCGTTTCGATACTTGGAGTCCTTGCACGTGGCGTCGTTCACGAAATCGTCAAATAGCTTCATATCGGACTGAGCGGCGTAGTACTTCCCGTACTTTGCGTTGCACGCCGTTTCCGCTGGGGAAGGTGTCTGACCCACAACAGGCAAGGCAAATGCCATGCACAGTGCTGCTGAAAGGCCGGCGTATCCTAATTTCTTCATGTGAAACTGTCCTCCTGAGAAATCCGATGATTCCGCGATCGAATCGTTAGCAAATGGACCCGATGGCCGGGATTTTAATTGAACCCTGAGTTTCATGCAATTCAATCGTAATACTCCATGCCAAGGTGCGTAATCAGGTCCTCGCCCTGCAGGTAACGCAGGGTGTTTTTGAGTTTCATCAACTGAATGAACAGGTCGTGCTCCGGATACAGGCCCGGGGCGTGCATCGGGCTCTTGAAATAGAAGCTCAGCCACTCCTGAATACCCTTCATGCCACAGCGCTTGGCCAGATCCAGGAACAGCACCAGGTCCAGAACAAGGGGGGCAGCCAGGATACTGTCGCGGCAGAGAAAATTGATCTTGATCTGCATCGGGTACCCCAGCCATCCGAAGATGTCGATGTTGTCCCAACCTTCTTTATTGTCGCCACGCGGCGGATAGTAGTGAATCCGGACCTTATGGTGAAAGTCTCCATAGAGATCCGGGTACAGTTCGGGCTGGAAGATCTGGTCAAGCACGGAAAGCTTGCTCTCTTCCTTAGTCTTAAAGGACTCCGGATCGTCCAGGACTTCTCCGTCGCGGTTACCCAGAATGTTGGTGGAAAACCATCCGCTCAATCCCAGCATTCTCGACTTGAGGCCGGGAGCCAGAATGGTTTTCATCAACGTCTGGCCAGTCTTAAAATCCTTGCCGCAAATCGGCGCGCCGTTATCGACCGCAAGCTTCGAAAGTGCAGGCACGTCGATTGTGAGATTCGGCGCTCCGTTTGCGAACGGAATCCCTTTCTTCAATGCGGCGTAGGCATACACCATGCTTGGGGCGATGGACGGATCGTTATCCCGCATGGCCTTCTCAAACGACTCGAGTGTGGCGTGCGTTGCTTCCACCTTCATGTAGATTTCAGTGCTTCCGCACCACACCATGACCATGCGGGTCAGGTTGTGCTGTGCCTTGAACTTGTCGATGTCGTCCATCAACTGTTCGGCCAGTTCCATCTTGTTCTTGCCTTGTTTGACGTTGGGACCGCTCAGACGCTTCACATAATCCTGGCTGAAGACGGCTTTCATCGGTTTCACTTTTTCAATCTCGGGGCGAACCGCGTCCAGCAGAGTCTTTTCGAGCACGCCGGCTTTGACGGCACTTTCGTAGCAGTTGTCGTTATAGATATCCCATCCGCCGAACACGAGGTCTTCGATACCCGCCAGCGGTATGAAATCCTTGATCAGGGGGGTGCGCTTTTCCGTGCGCTTCCCCAGACGAATGGTTCCCAGCTGAGTTAAGGAACCGGTTGGTTTTGCGATGCCTTTCTTGACTGCCTCGACGCCGGCCATGAACGTCGTGCTGACGGCGCCCATTCCCGGAATAAGAACTCCAAGCTTGCCCGTTGGCGCTTCGATCTTCACACCCTTCTGAATCACATGTCCTCCTAAATACCGTCCTCGCGGGCTGCTTCACCGCGGGAAGTCCAACTGGCGCGAAGATAATCCCGGTTCATTCGAGCGATTACTTCCAATTTAATTTCCTTCGGGCACACTGCTTCGCACTCTCCAATATTGGTACAGCTGCCGAACATCTCTTCCTTCACCTGTGCCACCATGTTCAAAGCGCGCTGCTCGCGCTCCGGCTGGCCCTGGGGCAGGAGTCCCAGATGACTGATCTTTGCGCCGGTAAAAAGCGCGGCTGCCGCGTTAGGGCAGGCGGCCACACAGGCGCCACAACCGATACATGCCGCCGCATCCATGGACAGGTCGGCATTGGTTTTGGGAACTGGAATGGCATTTCCGTCCGGACCGCTTCCTGTCGGAGCCGTGATGTAGCCACCACTTGCAATAATGCGATCGAACGCGCTCCGGTCCACAATGAGGTCCCGCACCACAGGAAATGCCTTTGCGCGCCAAGGTTCCAGATACAGAACATCGCCGTCCTTGAATTTCCTCATGTGCAGCTGGCACACGGTTGTTCCGCGCTGAGGACCGTGAGCGATGCCATTGATCATGAATCCACACGAACCGCAGATTCCTTCGCGGCAGTCGTGGTCGAATGCCACAGGCTCTTCGCCTTTCGCGGTCAACTCTTCGTTGAGAACATCGAGCATTTCCAGAAACGACATGTGCTCCGATGCCGTCACGGAGTACACCGCCATGTGTCCAGACTGGCTCGCGTTTTTCTGCCGCCAGATGTGCAGAGTGAGTTTCATCTATTTGTAGCTCCGTTGGCTGGGATGAACGTAATCGAATGTCAGCGGTTCCTTGTTCAGAATGGGAGCCTTGTCCGGCCCGGCAAATTCCCATGCGGCCGCGTAGCTGTACGCCTCATCGTTGCGAAGCGCTTCGCCTTCCGGGGTCTGGTACTCTTCGCGGAAATGCCCGCCGCAGGACTCATTGCGATTCAGCGCATCCAGGCACATGAGTTCACCGAACTCCAGGTAGTCTGCGACCCGGCCGGCATTTTCCAGAGCCTGGTTCAATTCTTCACCGCCGCCAAGCACGTTGACGTTCTTCCAGAATTCTTCGCGCAATTCCGGAATTCGTTTGATGGCGCGCTTCAGGCCGGCTTCGTTTCGCGCCATTCCGCATTCGTCCCAAACCAGCTTGCCCAGTTCGCGATGAAATGATGTGACGGTCCGCTTTCCCTTCGTGTCCAGAAGCTGCTTCGTGCGTTTTGCGACTCCTGCTTCGGCGTCTCGAACCGCCGGATGATCCGTGCCAACCTTCTCCAGCTTCGTCGTGGCCAGATAATCACCAATGGTGTAAGGAAGTACGAAATAGCCATCTGCCAATCCCTGCATCAGCGCGCTGGCGCCGAGCCGATTGGCTCCGTGATCGGAAAAGTTCGCCTCGCCGATGGAGTAGAGTCCCGGCACTGTGGTCATCAGGTTGTAATCCACCCACAGTCCACCCATGGTGTAGTGGATTGCCGGATAGATACGCATCGGAACCGAATACGGATCTTCTCCGGTGATGCGTTCATACATCTCAAAAAGGTTGCTGTAGCGTTCCTTGACGCCATTCTTTCCCAGACGGCTAACGGCGTCGGCAAAATCCAGATAGACGCCCAGTCCGGACCCGACTCCTCGCCCTTCATCGCACACCGCTTTGGCCGCACGCGATGCGACGTCTCGCGGCACCAGGTTTCCAAAGCTGGGATACCGCCGTTCCAGGTAGTAGTCGCGCTCGCTCTCGGGAATGTCGCTGGGCGGACGCTTGTCTCCTTTTTTCAGAGGCACCCAGATACGGCCATCGTTGCGCAGCGACTCGCTCATCAATGTCAGTTTGGATTGATAGTCGCCGCTGACAGGAATGCAGGTGGGATGAATCTGAGTGAAGCAGGGGTTTGCCATGGCGGCGCCCCGTTTATAGGCCCGCCAGATGGCGGTGCAATTGGAGCCCTTGGCATTGGTCGAAAGATAGAAGACGTTGCCATATCCTCCAGTTCCGAGCACCACCGCGTCGGCAACATGGGATTCGATCTTGCCGGTAACCAGGTTTCGCACGACGATGCCGCGCGCCTTGCCGTCAATGACAATCACGTCGAGCATTTCAGTCCGCGGATACATCTTCACTTTGCCAAGACCGATCTGCCGTTCGAGGGCCTGGTACGCGCCGATCAATAGCTGTTGGCCGGTCTGTCCTCGGGCATAAAACGTTCGTGAAACCTGGGCGCCGCCAAAGGACCGGTTCGCCAGCGTTCCTCCGTACTCACGCGCGAAAGGCACGCCCTGCGCGACGCATTGATCGATGATGTTGACGCTGATCTGTGCGAGGCGGTACACGTTCGATTCGCGGGCCCGGAAGTCTCCACCCTTTACCGTGTCGTAGAACAGACGAAAAATGCTGTCGCCGTCATTCTGGTAGTTCTTGGCTGCGTTGATGCCACCCTGGGCTGCAATGCTGTGTGCGCGGCGGGGCGAATCCTGAAAGCAGAAGCATTTGACGTTGTATCCCAGTTCAGCCATGGACGCGGCTGCCGATCCACCGGCGAGTCCGGAGCCCACCATAATGACGTTGAACTTGCGCTTGTTGGCCGGGTTCACCAGCTTCAGGTCAAATTGATATTTTTCCCAGCGCGTTTCGATCGGTCCTGTCGGGCACTTCGACTTCAATTCCATCTCAAACTCCTCGCACTACTTCACAATGCCGGTAAGGACGGCGATTGGAACCGATATGAATCCGGCAATCAGGAGCCAGGAAAACACGGCGGCAAATTTCTTGATCTTGGGTGTGTATCGCGGATGGCTGAATCCCAGCGATTGAAAGAGGCTCCATATTCCATGGCTCAGATGCAGGCCCACAAGAATCATCGCAATGATGTACAGGCCGGAAGCAATCGGGTTACTGAACCCGTTGACGACGTTTTCGTAGGCATGCAGTTCGACGAACTGCGGATGAATCGTGCCCGTTGTCAGGTGGAGCAGATGTCCGACGACAAATGCGCCGATCACCGGACCGCTCAGCATCATCGTTTTCGATGCCCTCGTTGCCTGGACGTTTCCTGCTTTGACGTAGCCGATCGGGCGCGCGGCGCTCTTGGCGGACGTCAATTGAATGGAAGCCCAGATATGAAGAAGGACGGAAACGAGAAGCACGATACGGGCGGGCCACAGCACCTCCGGTGTGCCATGCAGTGTTTCCGCATAGTGGTTCATTACCGCCTGGCCGAGAAATACCTGCAGGTTTCCAGCCATGTGGGCGACGAGGAATCCGAAGAGGATCAACCCCGTGACCGCCATGACGGCTTTTTTGCCGATTGTCGAGTCGTAGAAACGCGTTACAGCTACGGTGCTCACCGCTTGCCCCCTTCCCGTGAAATCCAAACTCTTTATTGTAACCAGAACCCGGCCATTAAAAAACGGCCTATTATAATGTCCCGAATTCGGGAAGGGAGTCCAAATGATGCGTCGAACGAAGATCGTCTGTACGATCGGGCCTGCGTCCGATTCCGAAAAGATGATCGAGAAGCTGATCATGGCGGGGATGAACGTGGCTCGCCTCAATTTTTCCCACGGAACGCACGAGTACCTCCACACGCTCGTGCAACGCATCAAACGGGTTCGAAGAAGGCTGAAGAAACCGGTTGCGATCCTGCAGGATCTGCAGGGCCCCAAGATCCGAATCGGCAGTATTAAAGATGGAGCAGTGACGCTCAAGCCGGGTCAGAAATTCATTTTGACGTCGGACTCCATTCCGGGAGACGCGAATCGCGCTTCCGTTTCTTTGAAAACGCTTCCGCATGAAGTCACCAGCGGACATCCCATTCTTCTCGCCGACGGAAATATCGAACTGATTGTCGAGAAGGTCTCACCTCCGGACATCCAATGCCGCGTGGTCGTCGGTGGAATGCTGAGTTCTCACAAGGGGATCAATCTTCCAGGATCGGAAGTTCGCGTCGATTCGCTGACGACGAAAGATCGCAAGGATATTCACGTCGGTCTGGAATGGGGTGTCGACGCGATTGCGCTGAGCTTTGTTCGGAAGGCGTCCGACGTTCTTTCGATGCGAAAGCTGATTGCATCCAAGGGCGGTCATGTTCCGATTATTGCGAAGATCGAAAAGCACGAAGCCGTGACAAACATCGACAGCATTGTTGCCGTCTCGGACGCCATCATGGTTGCGCGAGGAGATCTGGGTGTGGAAATCGACCTTGAACGCGTACCGCTGGTGCAGAAACAGATCATCCAGAAATGCAACGAAGTCGGCAAACCGGTGATCACGGCCACACAGATGCTAATGCGCATGGTCGATAATCCGCGGCCGACGCGCGCCGAAGCAAACGATGTGGCCAACGCGGTACTGGATGGGACCGATGCTGTCATGCTTTCCGAGGAAACTGCAGCAGGGAAGTATCCCGTGGAGGCTGTGATGATGATGGATCGCATTGTTCGATCCGCCGAAACCAGTCTGGATGTGGACAAGTTTGAGCATCTGCCCGAGCTCTCAAGCACACGCGATTCGATCAGCCGGTCCACGTACTACATCGCCAAGGAAATCGGCGCCGGAGCGATCATCACTCCAACCTGGTCTGGCACCACCGCAAGCCTGGTGTCGCGATTTCGGCCCAAGCAGCCGATTCTTGCGACAACGCCCAACGAACAGGCGCTTGATTTCATGTCGCTGGCGTGGGGAGTCATCCCTATGCTCATTCCACAGTCCGATACCATCGACGATCTGATTCGATTTTCCATTCGAGCCGCACGCAAGGCCGGGCATTTGCACGCCGGTCAGCACGTCGTAATTACCGGCGGCGTTCCGCTTCACGTTGCCGGAAATACAAATTTCATCAAGGTGGAGAAAGCGGAGTAGCATATGGCGGAAATTCATGGCAACTGAAAATCTCCCTCCGTTTCATCTGGCAATTCCGGTTCATAACCTGGCGGATGCGCGCGCGTTCTATGGAGACCTTCTGGGTTGTCCGGAAGGACGCAGTTCCGAGTCCTGGGTCGATTTCAATTTTTTCGGCCACCAGCTGGTGTGCCATCTTCACCGGGATTCTTCGAGACCGTCATTGGGGCGAACTACCAATCTCGTCGATGACCACGATGTGCCTGTGCCTCACTTTGGCGCCGTTCTGGAACTCGATGCATGGGACCGACTTTCAGGAAAACTGAAAGCTGCCAATATTCACTTTGTCGTCGAGCCGCACATTCGTTTCAAGGGACAGTCTGGAGAGCAGGCGACGATGTTTCTGCTGGATCCGAGCGGCAATGCGATTGAGTTCAAGGCATTTCAGGACATTGCCGGCCAGTTGTTCAAGAGGTAATCGCTCATGTATCTATTCTTCGATACGGAAACAACAGGTCTTGCGCGGAACTGGAAAGCTCCGGTTACAGATGTTGCCAACTGGCCGCGCATCGTCCAACTGGCATGGGTGGAGTGCGATGATGCCGGCGTTATCGTCAAGGAGGCGGAGTGGATCATCAAACCCAATGGCTACGTCATTCCACCCGAGGCTTCCCGCATACACGGCATCACAATGGAAAAGGCCGTGGCATTCGGTGTCGCAATGGAGGAGGCTCTGGCTGCTTTTGCCGCCGCTGCAGAGACACACGCGGTGGGTGTTGCCCACAATTTGAAATTTGACGAGAACGTTCTCGGAGCCGAGTTCATCCGCGCGGGTCGGGACAATCCTCTTCCGAAATTGAAACGCATTTGCACCATGCAGGTATCGACGGCATATTGCCGGATTGAAGGCCAGTATGGTTACAAGTGGCCAACCCTGGAAGAGCTTCACCGGCATTTGTTTGACGAAGCGCCCTCAGCGGCTCACTCCGCGTCCGGAGATGCCCGGTCCTGTGCTCGCTGCTTCTTTGAGTTGAAGCAGCGGAAGGTCATTCCCTGAACATTCGCCGCGAAACACTTTCTGACGAAAACTTAATGAGGCTGGCCTCGAAGTTGTAGCTATATAATCCGTTGCCGGTATCGCCTTCGATCAGGTTCGCTCATTGCAGAAAGGGATTATCATGCGAAAGTATCTTCTTCTTCCCGCCGTCGTTTTGTTTTTTCTTGCCGGTTGCAAGTCTTCAGAGCCTGCCGCGACAACCCCGGCCGCGTCGACCGACGCCGTACCGTATCGTCCGACATCGACGATTAAGGACCTCATGGATTCTGCAGTGGATCCCAGCGCGGACTACATCTGGGATGCAGTCGCAACCGTTATTACTGAAAAGGGAGTTGAAGAGAAGTTTCCCAGGACGGCAAAGGAATGGGCAGAGATAAGGAGAAAGGCCATCATTCTCGTTGAAGCAACCAACCTTTTGATCATGCCGGGTCGAATGGTGGCACACCCTGGAGAGAAGTCCGAGAATCCCGGAATTGAGCTGGCTCCTGAAGAGATCAATGCCATTCTCGAAAAGGATCGTGGAACTTTTGTGAAGCTCTGGCGCTAAACGATGCAGCCATGGAGATCCTGAAGGCAATCGATGCCAAGGACAAAGAGAAGATACTCGACGGTGGCGCGGCAATCGATGAGGCGTGCGAATCCTGCCATAAAGTCTACTGGTACCCCAACGAGGGTAAAGGGATAACACCTCCAAGCGTGAAGAAGTAGTAAGTTGTCGATGCCGAGGTAAGACAACATCCTTCCGCTGCTTCCTTACAGGCGCGATCGGACCGCGCGCACTCCTGAAATAGACATTCTGCGCCGTCACAGACCGCGTCTACAATGGTGTGAAAAGTCCGAGTGAAGAGGAGGTACTGTGAAGCAAACGATTCTGACATTCCTTCTATCCGCCATTGTGATCGCCTCGCCGGTGTCCGCCGCAATGGCGCCGCCCTCCGCGGAGAGTCTCGTTGCAACCGCCGTTAAAACGGCAAAGACGCAGGACAAGGTGGTGCTGGTTCATTTCGGCGCTTCCTGGTGCAGTTGGTGCAAGAAGCTCGATGAGATGCTCCTGGGGCAGGATCTGGGAAAGCTGTTCAGCGATCATTTCGTCATCGTTCATCTCACCGTTCAGGAAAGCGACGATAAGAAACAACTCGAGAATCCTGGAGCAGAAGCCCTGATGAACGCGGAGGGTGCTGGCAAATCCGGAGTTCCCGTATTCATGTTCTTCGACAAGGAAGGAAAGAAGATCGCAGACTCGCTGGCATTGCCGAATCGGACCAACATCGGTTATCCCGCAACACCGGAAGAAATTGCGGCCTTCGCAGGCATCCTCGACAAGACGACACCTCGAATGTCGGTCGCCCAGCGCGCGTCCATCGTCGATTATCTGAAGAAGCATGCGCCTCCGCCGGAACCCAGCGCCGGAGCCCGTTAGTTTGAGTGACGCGAAATTTGTACTGGGTGTGGATCTGGATGGCGTCGTTGCCGATTTCTATACCGGGCTGCGCGTCATTGCTGCGGAGTGGCTGGATGTACCGATCGAAATGCTTTCCACGAATGTTTCATTCGGCCTGACAGAGTGGCAGGTGGACCGGGCTCCGGGCGGATATGAAGCGTTACATCGATTCGCCGTGACTCAGCGTCAGCTTTTCAAGCAACTCAAGCCGATGCCTGGCGCACCGGCAAGCCTGCGTCGCCTCTCTGCCAACAACGTGCGCATTCGCATCATTACGCATCGGCTGTTCACCAAATACTTTCATCAGCAGGCGGTCCGGCAGACCATCGAATGGCTCGATCACCACGATATTCCGTATTGGGATCTGTGCTTCATGAAAGACAAGGCGGCGGTGGGAGCCGACCTTTATATAGAAGATACGCCCGCCAATGTGGAACAACTGCGCGCGGACGGTCATCACACGATCATATTTACGAATTCAACAAACGCTCACCTGCCTCCGCCTCGTGCCGATAACTGGGCGGAAATGGAATCCATGGTGTTGGAAGCTCAGTCCGAATGGATTCGAAAAAGCCGTAAGTAGATTCACCACCCTTATGAAGCTGTCGCGAGCCCTGATCATTCTCTTGATATTGGCAATATCCGCGTCGAACCTGATGGCAGAGGGCCCGGTGGGCGTGTTCGCCATGGTCCAGAAGGTTTTAATGGAACCCAGCGACGCGGCTCCAGCGACGATCCAGGTCTGGGGGGTGTTCGTTTGGGTCGATGGCGGATTGAAGACGCCGGGCCCCATCAATTTACCTCAGCGCGGATACATGTTTTTCAAACTTCCGCCCGGCGCCACCGAAGCAGCAGCCGCGAAAAAGCAGTGGGCGGAAATCAAGGCAGTGGCCGGCACCAGCCAGGTCATCGCCTTTGGTGACTGGAACTATACGGGTCCGTTTGAAGATCTGTTTATTCCTTCGAAGGGCGGTCTGGAAGACGTGCGGGTCCGCAAGCAGACCGAAGCGCCGGCGAAGCCGATTGTCTATCCGATCCGCAAGGGGTTGGAGAAGATCGCCAACGATGCCGCTCACGAGTCGCTGTACACACTGATGAAGGCGTTCCTTCATAGATAGGGAAGTACATCTGATCAATGTTCAATTCCCAATTCTCATCCGAGCGTAACTAAGTTCCCGTCCGTTCGGATGAGAATTGACCATTGGGAATTGAACATTGATCCGATCTTCTCTTCGTTTCCCAGCCGATTGATACCGTAACCCTCATTGACAGCTTCTCGGGCCAGCCTGTAAATTAGCCTGTTTGCATTTTTGCGTTTGTTGCCACTGAGGACGAAATGAAGATACACGAACACCAGGGAAAGCAGATTCTTGCGCGCTACGGCGTGCGCATACCGCGCGGCGAAGTTGCCCACACCAAAGAGGAAGCTCGGGCCATTGCGGAAAAGCTGGGAGGCCTGGTCGTTGTAAAAGCCCAGATCCATGCCGGAGGACGAGGAAAAGGCGGCGGGGTGAAAGTTGCAAAAACTCCGGCGGATGCCGAGAGAATTGCCGGTGAAATTCTGGGAATGACTCTCGTCACGGTGCAAACCGGACCCGAAGGCCGGAAAGTTCAGAAAGTTCTCATCGAAGAAGGACTCGATATCCGGCGTGAACTGTATCTGGGAATTGTCGTCGACCGGCAGACCGGCCGGGCCGTCTTCATGGCATCTCAGGCCGGCGGCATGGAAATCGAGGAAGTCGCTGCAAAGAATCCCGATGCCATCCTCAAGGAATACATTCAGCCCGGAATGGGACTGCAGGCGTTTCAGGCTCGAAAACTCGCATTCGGTCTGGGCATAGCGCCAGAACTGATCAACGACGCTGTACAGTTCATGATTGCGCTGTACCGCGCTTTCGAAGACACCGATGCCACACTTGCCGAGATCAATCCCTTCCTTATTACAGGCGACAACAAAGTCTATGCGCTCGATGCAAAGATGACGTTCGACGACAACGCCCTCTATCGACACAAGGACATCAAAGAACTCCGCGACCTCAACGAAGAAGAACCTCTGGAAATTGAAGCCAGCAAGTTCGGCTTGAACTACATCAAACTGGACGGCACCGTCGCGTGCATGGTCAACGGCGCGGGCCTCGCCATGGCGACGATGGACATCATCAAGCTCGCCGGTGCAAGTCCCGCGAATTTCCTGGATGTCGGCGGAGGCGCATCCGCCCAGCAGGTGGAGAACGCGTTTCGAATCCTCCTCTCGGATCCGAGCGTGAAGGCGGTATTGATCAACATTTTTGGCGGCATCATGCGATGCGACGTGGTCGCATCCGGCGTTGTCCAGGCCGCAAAGAATATCGGTGTGAAGGTTCCCATCGTGGTGCGTCTGGAAGGCACGAATGTGGAGCAAGGTCAGGAAATACTTCGGACGTCGGGGCTCAATTTCATTGTGGCAGACGGTATGAAGGACGCAGCCGAAAAGGTCGTCGCGGCGACTGGAAAGAAGTAAGGAACGAACATGAGCGTACTGGTCGACAAGAACACGCGGCTGCTGGTTCAGGGGTTCACCGGAAAAGAGGGAACCTTTCACGCCGTACAGGCAATGAATTATGGAACGAAGGTTGTTGCAGGCGTTACGCCTGGAAAAGGCGGCATGAAACATGAAGGCGTCGATGTCTTCAACACCGTCAGTGAAGCCCGCCGGAAAACCGGAGCAAATGCGTCCGTTATCTTCGTGCCGCCACCGTTTGCTGCAGACGCCATTATGGAAGCGGCCGATGCCGGAATCGAACTCGTGGTGTGCATCACCGAAGGCGTTCCCACGTTCGACATGATCCGAGCCATGACGTTCCTGAAAGGACGCGCGACGCGCCTGATCGGACCGAACTGTCCCGGCATCATTTCTCCCGGTAAATGCAAAATCGGAATCATGCCGGGGCACATTCATCTTGAAGGCAATGTCGGTGTGGTTTCCCGAAGTGGAACTCTGACCTATGAGGCCGTGGGACAGTTGACGCGCCGCAAGCTGGGGCAGTCCACGTGCATTGGCATTGGTGGAGATCCCATTATCGGCACCAACTTCATCGATTCGATTCGACTGTTCAATGAAGACCCCGACACCCACGGCATCATCATGATCGGTGAAATCGGCGGCACGGCCGAGGAAGAAGCAGCAGCCTACATCAAGGCAAACGTGAAGAAGCCGGTGGTCGGTTTCATTTGCGGTCAGACCGCGCCTCCGGGCCGCCGCATGGGACATGCCGGCGCGATCGTGGCTGGAGGGAAGGGTACCGCGAAGGAAAAGATGGCTGCGATGGAAGCCGCGGGCATTCGAGTCGTGCGCAGTCCCGCAGATATGGG
>Ga0210380_10000261_pt1 | contig 26257 bp, 24 predicted proteins | sample PLM4_5_coexredo_FD_155476 | JGI IMG/M metagenome (GOLD analysis project Ga0210380, IMG submission 155476) | Groundwater sediment microbial communities from an aquifer in East River, Colorado, USA - PLM4_5_coex redo | ecosystem: Environmental > Terrestrial > Soil > Riparian zone | place: USA... | reverse complement strand
GCCGACGTCCGAGGACACGGGGTTGCCGCACTGCGAGCAGCGGACGACCTCGCGGAACCCCGGCATGTTGATGTTTCTGGGACCGTCCTGCGAGATGCGGCGGGCTCCCGCCGGGGCGCCGGGTTCGGGCGGCTTTCTGGCCGCAGGTTTCGGCGGGCGATCGCGGTTGTCGTCCTGGTAGCCGCGCTGTCGGTACTTGCGGTCGCTCATCGGCGAAGTTAGGTCAAAGGCATTCTACAGCTGCCGAGGTTTCCTTCCTTGATCCTTTTTTCACAACTGTGGTACAACCCCCTGTTGGTCACGCGGGCACAGAATCGGTCTGTCTTTCGGCCGACCAACGTTCGCCACGCGGTCGCGCCGCCCAACATCGATGCCGCAGATATTCCGTCGAAGCGCCAACACTCTTTCGAAGGTCAGTCTTTTCGGCGTGCTGTCTCTCGTCGGCGGCCTCGTGCTGCTGGCGATCGTGCTGGCGCGCTCGACGTATGTCACTGGCGCGCAGCAGTTTGTCGAACAGCCGCTCCAGTTCAGCCACATGCACCACGTCACCGACGACGGCATCGACTGTCGATACTGTCATACGTCGGTTGAGACGTCGGCCTTCGCAGGCATTCCGCCGACGAAGACCTGCATGAACTGCCACGCGGTGCTGTTTGCCAACGCTGCGTTCCTCGAGCCCGTCCGCGCCAGCTTCCGCGACAATCGCCCGCTGCGCTGGGTGCGCGTGCACGACCTGCCCGATTTCGTCTACTTCAACCACAGCATCCATGTGAAGAAGGGGATCGGCTGCGAGTCGTGCCATGGGCGGGTCGACCGGATGCCGCTGATGTATCAGCAGAACTCCCTCCTGATGGAGTGGTGCATCAACTGCCACAAGAATCCGCAGGACTACGTCCGGCCCCGCAGCGAGATCACCACGATGGGCTATCGCCCCGCGGTGTCGCAGGCCGTGCTGGGACCGCAGCTGGTGAAGGAATACAACATTGCGCCGCCGCTCAACTGCTCGACGTGTCATCGGTGAGTGACTCGCACATGACCGAACCTCACGACATCGAGGTGCTCCGCACCAAACTCGAGGCCACCCGTGGCCGCGCGTACTGGCGCAGCCTCGAATCCCTGTCCGAGACACCGGAATTCAAGCAATTTCTCCATCGAGAGTTTCCGCAGAACGCCTCCGAATGGCTCGACCCCGTCGGCCGGCGCGGCTTCCTCAAGCTGATGGGGGCGTCGCTGGCCCTGGCGGGCGTGAGCGCGTGCACGAAGCAGCCGCGCGAGGAAATCGTTCCCTACGTCCGGCAGCCTGAGGAAGAAGTCCCTGGAAAGCCCGTCTTCTTTGCGACCGCCATGCCGATGTCGGGCGCCGGCATGGGGCTGCTCGTCGAGAGCCACGAGGGCCGTCCAACCAAGATCGAGGGCAACCCTGATCACCCCTCGAGCCGCGGCGCCACCGACCTCTTTGCCCAGGCCTCGATCCTGGGACTCTACGATCCGGACCGCTCGACGACCATCACCAATCTGGGCGCCATCCGCGCATTCAGCGCGTTTGTCTCCGACATGGCCGGGCCGCTTGCGGCGCAGGAGGCCCAGGGGGGAAGCGGTCTCCGCATTCTCACCGAGACCGTGGCGTCGCCGACGCTCGCGGCGCAGATGGAGGAGTTCCTCGCCAGATTCCCACAGGCGAAATGGATCCAGTGGGAGCCCTTCGGCCGCCATAACGCACGCGAAGGCAGCCGCCTGGCGTTTGGCGAGTACGTGGACGCGCAATACGCGATCGACAAGGCCGACGTCATCCTGTCGCTCGACGCCGATTTCCTCTGCACCGGCGTCTCGGGGCTTCGGCACGCCCGCGCGTTTGCGTCGCGTCGCCGGCTCGAAGGCGATCAGGCCCAGCTCAATCGGCTCTACGCCGTCGAGAGCGACCCGACCAACACCGGATCACGCGCTGATCATCGTCTGCCGTTGAAGGCGAGCGAGATCGAGGGATTTGCGCGCACGCTCGCGTCCCGGCTGGGCGTCGAGGGCGCAACGGCAGCCACGGTATCCGAGGGAGCGACCCGTTGGCTTGATCCGCTGGTCGCCGATCTCCAGGGCGCGCGCGGTCGAAGCCTGGTCATCGCAGGCGACGGGCAGCCGGGAATCGTTCACGCACTTGCGCATGCCATGAACGCCGCGCTCGGCAACGTCGGTGCGACGGTGACCTACACGGAGACCGCCGAGTCGAAGGCGAGCGATCAACGGGCCGATCTGCAGACGCTTGTCAACGACATGAACGCCGGATCGGTCGCGGTCCTGGTCATCCTCGGCGGCAATCCCGTGTACACCGCGCCGGCCGATCTGAACTTCACCGAGGCGATGCAGAAAGTGGCGCTGCGCGTCCACCTCGGTCTGTACGAGGACGAGACGGCTGCCCAGTCGCACTGGCACATCTGCGAGGCGCATTACCTCGAGGCGTGGAGCGATGTCCGGGCCGACGACGGCACGGTGACGATCATGCAGCCGCTGATCGCACCGCTGTATGGCGGCAAGTCGGCGCACGAGGTCATGTCCGCGCTGAGCAAGAATGGCGCGAGACCGGGTTACGACATCGTGCGCGCCCAGTGGAGTCCACGGCCCGCCCCGAGGCCGGCCGCGCCTGCTCCCGCCCGAACCGGAGCCCCCGCACAGACCCCTGCGCCTGCTGCGGCTGGAACCGCCGCCGCCGCTCCCGCGCCATCGCCCGCCGTCGCGCAGTTCGCGCGCGACTGGCGCAAGTGGCTGCACGACGGCGTCGTGGCCGGAACCGCCTTCGCGCCCAAGACCGTGACGGTGCGGCCCAACGTGGGCGCACTCGCACCGCCTCGTGAACCGGTGCAGGGCCTGGATGTGGTGTTCAGGTACGACCCGACGGTGCACGACGGGCGCTTCGCGAACAACGCCTGGCTGCAGGAGACGCCCAAGTCGCTGACGAAGCTGACGTGGGACAACGCGGCCCTGATCGCGCCGAGCACCGCGAACCGCCTGCGCCTGATCAGCGGGGACGTCGTCGAATTGAAGCAGGGCGAGCGCACGGTCCGGATCCCGGTGTGGCTCTCGCCCGGCCAGGCACCCGACACGATCACGCTCCATCTCGGGTACGGACGGACGCGCGCCGGCCGCGCGGCCAACGGGACGGGCTTCAACGTCAACGCGCTGCGGACGCTGGCCGCTCCCGACATTCTCGGCGGCGTCGAGGTGACGAAGACGGGTGACAGCTACGAGCTGGCGTGCACGCAGGATCATTGGGCGCTCGAGGGGCGCAAGCTCGTGCGCGTGGGCACCAAGGCGGAGTACGACGCTGATCCGAAATTCGCCCAGAAGATGGAAGAGACCGCGATCACGGGTCTCACCATGTACCAGCAGCCCTTCAAGTACGAGGGCTATGCGTGGGCCATGACGATCGACCAGAACGTCTGCACGGGTTGCAACTCCTGCGTGGTCGCCTGCGTCGCCGAGAACAACGTACCGGTCGTGGGCAAGGCGCAGGTGATGAACGGCCGCGAAATGCACTGGCTGCGAATCGATCGCTACTACACGGGCGATATCGAGAGCCCCGATACGTATCACCAGCCGATGCCCTGCCAGCAGTGCGAGAACGCCTCCTGCGAGGTCGTCTGTCCCGTGGCCGCGACGACGCACAGCGATGAAGGCCTGAACGACATGGTCTACAACCGCTGCGTCGGCACCCGGTACTGCTCCAACAACTGTCCCTACAAGGTGCGCCGCTTCAACTTCCTCCTGTATCAGGACTGGGATACGCAGAGCCTCTGGCCACTGCGGAATCCCGACGTCACCGTTCGCAGCCGCGGCGTGATGGAGAAGTGCACGTACTGCGTCCAGCGCATCAGCCAGGCGCGGATTGCAGCGAAGCTCGACGACCGGCAGATTCGCGACGGTGAAATCGTCACCGCGTGCCAGGCCGCGTGTCCGACCAACGCCATCGTGTTCGGGAACATCAATGATCCGGGGAGCCAGGTGGCCAAGCTGAAATCGAGCCCGCGCAACTACTCGCTGCTCGCGGAGCTGAACAACCGTCCGCGGACGACGTATCTCGCGCTCGTGCGCAACCCCAACGCGGCGCTCGAGGCCTCTGCCGCCGCCGAGGCCGCTGCGGAAGACAGCCAGTTGATCGGCGTGGGTGGAGCGGAGGAGGGACGCTGATGGCCGGCCCGCAGCATCCGCTCCAACAGCCCCCTGATGTGGCCGGCGCGGCCGCGGCGCGCGAGGCGCTCCTGTCGCGTACGCCGGCCGTGATCGAGCCGGGTCACACCTTCGGGTCGGTCACCGACAAGATCTCCAGCATCGTCTTGACCCACCGGACGCCGGTCGGCTGGTTCCTCGGATTTGCGGTCGGTTTCTTCTTCCTGATGGTCCTGAACATCACCATCATGAAGCTGCTCTTCACCGGCATCGGCATCTGGGGCAACAACATTCCGGTCGGCTGGGCGTTCGACATCATCAACTTCGTCTGGTGGATCGGCATCGGCCACGCGGGGACGCTGATTTCAGCCATCCTGCTGCTCTTCCGCCAGCAGTGGCGGACCTCGATCAACCGGTTCGCCGAGGCGATGACGCTCTTCGCCGTGGCGTGCGCAGCCATGTTCCCGCTGCTGCACACCGGTCGGCCGTGGCTCGCGGCCTACTGGCTGTTTCCGTACCCGAACACCATGGGCCTGTGGCCGCAGTTCCGCAGCCCCCTGATCTGGGATGTGTTCGCGGTCTCGACGTACTTCACCGTGTCGCTCCTGTTCTGGTTCACGGGACTGATTCCAGACCTGGCCACGCTTCGCGACTCAGCTGAGTCGAAGGTGGCGCGCCGTATCTTCGGCGTCCTGGCGCTCGGCTGGCGCGGCTCGGCCCGTCACTGGCAGCGCTACGAGACGATCTACCTGCTGCTGGCGGGGCTGTCCACGCCGCTGGTGCTCTCGGTGCACACGGTGGTGAGCTTCGACTTTGCGGTGTCGCAGTTGCCCGGCTGGCACGCCACGATCTTCCCGCCGTACTTCGTCGCCGGCGCGATCTACTCCGGCTTCGCCATGGTCATGACGCTCGCGATCCCGATGCGAAAAGCCTTCGGCCTCGAGGGCTTCATCACGATGCGCCACATCCACAACATGACGAAGATCATGCTCGTCACCGGCATGATCGTGGCGTACGGGTACATGAACGAGGTCTTCTACGCGTGGTACAGCGGCAGTCTGTACGAAGGCTTCATGATGACGAACCGGATGACGGGGCCGTACGCGCTCTTCTACTGGTCGCTCATCGCCATCAACGCGTGCATGATTCAGCTCTTCTGGTTCAGGAAGGTGCGCGACAACATCGGGCTGCTCTTCGTACTCTCGCTGCTCGTCAACGTCGGGATGTGGCTCGAGCGGTTCATCATCATCGTCACGAGCCTGCACCGCGACTTCCTCCCCTCGTCGTGGGACATGTACGCGCCGACGCGGTGGGACTTCGGGATGTTCACGGGTACGATCGGGCTGTTCCTGTCGCTCTTCTTCCTGTTCGTGCGGTTGTTGCCGGCAATTTCGATCTTCGAGGTACGCACGCTCGTGCCCGAGGCCCGGCTGAAGACCGCGGAGCATCAGGGATAACGGCATGTCGCACGAAGTAACCACCGAGACGCTGCACGGCCTGATGGCCGAATTCGACAACCCGACGGATCTCGTCGAGGCGGCCAACCGCGCTCGTGTCGCGGGCTACACCGCGATGGACGCGTACACACCGTTTCCGATCGAGGAGCTGAACGACGCGCTGGGGCTGAAGAAGAACCCGCTGCCGCTCATCGTCCTGCTCGGGGGCATTCTGGGCGGGCTCGGCGGCTACATGCTGGAGTTCTGGACGCAGACGATCGCATGGCCGATGAACATCGGCGGGCGGCCGTTCCACAGCTGGCCGCATTTCATTCCGGTCACCTTCGAGTGCACCGTGCTCGGTGCGTCGCTCGCGGCTTTCGTCGGGATGCTCGCGCTGAACAAGCTGCCCATGCCCTATCACCCGGTGTTCAACGTGGCCGCGTTCGACCGCGCGTCGCGCGACCGCTTCTTTCTCTGCATCGAATCGACCGACCCGAAGTTCGATCGCCATGCGACGGCGTCGTTTCTCGAGAATCTGCGTCCGCTGGGGGTATCCGAAGTTGCGCCGTAATCCAGCCGCGGCCGTGCTCGCCATCGTCGCGATGAGCGCCGTGCTCGGCGCGTGCCGCCAGGACATGCACAACGGGCCGCGCTATCGCCCAATGCGTGTGAGCGAGTTCTTCACAGACGGCAGCTCGGCTCGCATGCCAGTGGCCAACACCGTCTCGCGCAACCCGCTGGCCGATGAGGACGAACTCCTCTACACGGGCAAGGTCAACGGGACGATCGCCAACCTCTTCCCGATGCCCGTGACCCGGGAGCTGCTGGCGCGCGGCCAGGAACGCTACACCGTCTTCTGCACGCCCTGCCACGGCCGCACGGGCAAGGGCGACGGCATGATCGTGCAACGCGGGATGCGCCAGCCGCCGTCGTTGATGCTGGATCGCCTTCGCGAGGCGCCCGCGGGGTACATCTTCGATGTGATGACCAATGGCTTCGGCACCATGCAGGACTACGCGGCGCAGGTCCCCGTGGCCGATCGCTGGGCCATCGTGGCGTACGCGCGCGCCCTTCAGTTCAGCCAGCATGCGACCGTCCGCGAGGTGCCCGACGATCGCCGCCCCGATCTCGACCGGCCGGCGGCACCGGCGGGCGACGCTCCGAGGCCGGAGGCTCCGTGACCGTGACCACCTTTGATCCACCCGCCGACATCGAGGCCCGTCGCTCGCGAGCCCTGCTCGTCGGGCTTGCCGGCCTCGCGGCGTGCGGTGTCGGCTTCGCGATTGACCGCGACCAGTTCTTCCGCGCCTGGCTCATCGGCTACATGCTCTGGCTGGGTGTCGCCCTGGGATCGATGGGGCTCATGATGATCCATCACCTGTCGGGCGGCGCGTGGGGAATGGTGGTGCGGCGCGTGTGGGAAGCGTCGAGCCGGACGCTGCCGCTGCTGTCGGTGCTCTTTTTGCCGATCCTGCTCGGCATGTCAACGCTGTACCCGTGGATGCATCCAGACGCCATCGCGGCGGAGCCGATCTTGCGGCACAAGATTCCGTACCTGAACCCGACGTTCTTCATCGTCCGTGCGGTGTTCTACTTCGTCGTGTGGAATCTGATCGCGCTCAAGATGACAAGCCTGTCGCGCGCCCAGGACAACGGCGATGTGGCGCAGACGCGAACGCTGCAGCGGCTGAGCGGCGCGGGCCTGGTGCTCTACGTGATCACGATCACGTTCGCGTCGATTGACTGGATGATGTCAACCGACCCGATCTACTACTCGACCATCTACGGCTTCCTGTTTCTGGCCGGGCAGGGTCTGTCGGGGCTGGCGTTTACGATCATCATGGCGTCGTTCCTCAGCCGGCGCCAGCCGATGGCCGCGGTGTTCAAGCCGAGCCACTTCCAGGACTACGGCAAGCTGACGCTCGCCTTCGTCATGCTCTGGGCGTATTTCAACTTCTCCCAGTACCTGCTGGTGTACGCGGCAAACATCGTCGACGAGATTCCGTACTTCGTCACGCGCATCACCAACGGCTGGCAGTACCTGGCGGTGTTCCTGGTCGTCTTCCAGTTTGCCGTGCCGTTCGCGTTGCTCCTGTCGCGCGACCTGAAGCGAACACCGCAGCGGCTGGTCATGGTCGCTTTCTGGTTGATCTTCGTTCGCTTCGCGGACCTGTTCATGCTGGTGACGCCGGAGTTCGACACGTCGGGGCACAACCTGCACGCCACGCCCGGCGAGCACGTGAGCGTGCCGTTCGTCCACTGGCTCGATCTGGCGGCGCCTGTCGCGATCGGCGGCCTGTTTGTCTGGATGTTCTTCACGCAGCTTCGCCGGCGGCCGCTGCTTCCCGTGAACGATCCCTATCTAGCGTCGGCGCTCGAAAGCTCGGGAGGCCACTGATGGCGGGACACGCGCAGCACAACGAACACGCCGGGCACTGGTCCGCAGATGACCAGTATCTCGAGACGCCTCCTGGGGCGGGATACGAGCACACCGACGCCTCCGTGGGCGTCATGGTGAAGTTCGCCTTCTGGCTTGCCGTGTCGGCGGTGATCGTGCACCTGGGCCTGGCCGCGGCATTCGTGGGCCTCGTGAGAACGCAGATGCAGCCTGCCGACACCCGCGCGTACCCGCTCGCGACCGACACAGCGCCGCGCCTGCCGGCCGCCCCGCGGCTGCAGCAGATTCCTGAGAACGAGATGGTCGCGGTGCGAAGGCAGCAGGATCAGGACCTGCACAGCTATGGGTGGATTGACAAGGATGCCGGCATCGTCCACATCCCGATCGAGGATGGTATGCGCCTGCTCCTCGAGCGCGGCCTGCCGACCCGGGATCAGACCAGCGTGCCGCAGGCGGGTCAGGCCGGCATGATGCCATCGGATTCGAGCTCTGGTCGCGTGCTCGAGAGGCGACGTCAATGACACGCCGCCGGGCGCTCGCGCGCGTCTGTGCCGTCGCGCTCGTGCTCTGCGCGTGGAGCCGTCCTGCGTTGGCGCAGCAGGAGCCGGGCTTCCCGCAGGCCAGCTACGACATGATGGAGCCGGGCACCTTGGCGACCGCGCGCCTGCCGCAGCTCGAGAGCGTGTCGTTCAGGCAGCGCCTGAACGAGCAGCTGCCGCTCGACACGGCGTTCACCGATGAACTCGGCAGGCCGGTCACGCTCGCGCAGTACGTCAACGGACAGAAGCCCGTGATCCTCGCGTTCGTCTATTACAGCTGTCCGATGCTGTGCACGCAGATCATGAACGGTGTCTCGCGCGCGGTGAAGGTGCTGCCGTTCAGCGCCGGCAACGATTTCGACGTTGTCTTCATCAGCTTCGACCCCCGCGACAAGCCAGAGGCTGCGTCAGCCAAGAAATCGGCGTTGATGAACTACTGGTCGATGCAGAACCAGTCCGGCGCGTGGCACTTTCTGACCGGCGAGGAACCACAAATCAAGGCCATCACGTCGGCGGCGGGGTTCTCGTACTCATGGGACGAGAAGACACAGCAGTTTGCCCACTTGAGCGGGGTGCTGGTGCTCACGCCCGAGGGACGGCTGTCGCGCTATTTCTACGGTATCGAGTATTCGCCCAAGGAGCTTCGGCTGGCGCTGGTGGAGTCGGGGCAGGGCCGAATCGGATCGCTGGTGGACGAGCTGCTGCTCTATTGCTATCACTACGATCCCGCCACGGGCCGGTACGGCGCGATGGTGATGAACCTCGTGCGGATCGGTGGCGTGCTGACCGTGGCGTTCCTCGCCGGGTTCATCTATCTGATGCGACGAGAGGAAATGCGACGAGAGAGAAAACTGCACCCGCCCATCGAGGGCCACGCGTAACGCCTTATGCCGTCTGGATTCTCACTGTTTCCCCCGCAGGCTTCGACGCTCGCGCCCGAGGTGGACAACCTCTACCTCGGCGTCATCGCGATCACGGCGTTCTTCGCGATCGTGGTCGTCGTCTTGGTGACCTATTTCGCGTTCAAGTATCGAGACGATTCGGGCGAAAAGATCGGCGAGCCGATTCACGGGTCGGTGCCGCTCGAACTCGGCTGGTCGATCATCCCGTTCATCATCTCGATCGGCATCTTCGTCTGGGCGTCGGTGGTCTTCTTCCACATCGTGCGGGCGCCCGATCAGACGCTGGAAATCTATTCGACGGGCAAGCGCTGGATGTGGCGGTTCCAGCACGTGGACGGCCAGCGCGAGATCAATGAGCTGCACGTGCCCGTCGGACGCGCCGTGAAGGTCGTCTTCACATCCGAGGACGTGCTCCACGATCTGTTCATTCCCGCGTTCCGCGTGAAGGCCGACGCCGTGCCGGGCCGGTACAGCGCCATCTGGTTCGAGGCGACGAAGGTGGGCGAGTACCACATCTTCTGCGCGGAGTACTGCGGCACCAACCACTCGGCCATGATCGGCACGGTGTTCGTGATGGAGCCGGCTGACTATCAGGCGTGGCTGAGCGGCGGGGGCCAGAACACCGCCGGCGGCACGTTGATCGAGCAGGGACAACAGCTGTTCACCCAGCTGGCCTGCGTCACGTGTCATCTTGCCGACGGATCGGGACGCGGGCCGTCGCTCGTCGGCGTATTTGGATCGACGGTCACGCTCGACAACGGGACGACGGTGCAGGCCGACGAAGGCTACCTGCGGGAGTCGATTCTCATGTCGCAGGCCAAGACCGTTGCGGGGTTTCAACAGCTGATGCCCACCTTCCAGGGCCTCGTCAACGAGGACGGAGTGGCCGGGCTGATCGAGTACATCAAGTCGATGCAGGCGGGTGGCGCCCCGGCCGCGTCGACCGGGACGGCGCCGTAGACCGGCGCCACCGGGCAGGAAGAGCAGGACCTTATGCAAACGATGGTGGCGGAATCACCGGTCAACTACGTCAACCACCAGCACTCGGTGGCGTCGTGGTTGCTGACGAAAGACCACAAGCGGATCGGGATCCTCTACCTGATCGTGGTCTCGATTGCGTTTACGCTCGGCGGCATCTTCGCGGCCCTCATCCGGATGGAGCTGACCACGCCCGCCGGCGATCTGCTCTCCGCCGACATCTACAACCGGATGTTCACGATGCACGGCGTGACGATGGTCTTCTTCGTGCTCGTGCCAGCGGTGCCGGCGGTGCTCGGCAACTTCGTGATGCCGTTGATGATCGGCGCGAAGGACGTGGCGTTCCCGAAACTGAATCTCCTCAGCTGGTATGTCTTCGTCACCGGCTTCATCTTCACCGTTGCGTCGATGATCATCGGCGGGGTGGACACGGGGTGGACCTTCTACACGCCGTACAGCACGCAGGGCTCCGAAACGAACGTGCTCCTCACCGGCGTCGGCGTTTTCATCACGGGGTTTTCGTCGATCCTCACCGGGCTCAACTTCATGGTGACGATCCACCGCATGCGGGCGCCCGGCATGACCTGGTTCCGGCTGCCGCTGTTCATCTGGGCGCTCTACTCGACGAGTCTCGTCATGGTGCTCGGCACGCCGGTCATCGCGATCACGCTGCTGATGCTCGTGTTCGAGCGCGGACTGCACCTCGGCATCTTCGATCCGCGCCTCGGCGGCGATCCGGTGCTCTTCCAGCACCTGTTCTGGTTCTACTCGCACCCGGCGGTCTACATCATGATCCTGCCGCCGATGGGCGCCATCAGCGAGGTCATCGCCTGCTTCTCGCGCAAGGCGGTCTTCGGCTATTCCTTCGTGGCGTTCTCGAGCCTGGCGATTGCCGTGTTCGGTTTCCTCGTCTGGGCGCACCACCTGTTCGTCGCCGGGATCTCGCCCTACTCGGCGCTGATCTTCTCGTTCCTCTCGTTCGCCGTCGCGATTCCGTCAGCGGTCAAGACCTTCAACTGGACGGCGACGCTCTACAAGGGCGCGATCTGGTGGAAGACGCCGATGATGTTCGTCTTCGGCTTCCTGGGCCTGTTCCTGGTGGGCGGCCTCACGGGAATCTTCCTGGCGTCGCTCGGCCTCGACATCCACCTGACCGACACGTACTTCGTCGTGGCACACTTCCACTACATCATGGTGGGCGGCGCCATCATGGGGTACTTCGCGGGGCTGCACTACTGGTGGCCCAAGATGACCGGGCGCATGTACAACGACACGCTCGGCAAGCTGTCGGCGCTCCTGATCTTCGTCGGCTTCAACCTCACGTTCGGTCCGCAGTTCATCCTGGGCTACCTGGGCATGCCACGCCGCTATCACGTGTACCCGCCCGAGTTTCAGGTCCTCAACGTGCTGTCGTCGGCGGGCGCGTCGATTCTGGCCATCGGCTACCTGCTGCCCGCGCTGTATTTCATGTACTCGCTGAAGTGGGGCGAAAAGGCGGGCCCGAATCCCTGGAAGGCCACCGGCCTCGAGTGGACGACGCAGTCGCCGCCGCTGCCTGAGAATTTCCCACAGACGCCCATCGTGACGGAAGGGGCATACGAGTACACCAAGCGGGAGATCAAAGTTGCCTAACGGAAGCGCCGCGGGTCACGCCGAACCCCACGGTCATCACCATCCGGCGCTCCAGCATCACTTCGACGATCTGGAGCAGCAGCACGAGGCCTCGACCCTCGGCATGTGGCTGTTCCTGGTCACCGAGGTCATGTTCTTCGGCGGGTTGATCCTGACCTACACGCTCTATCGCATCTGGTATCCGACGGCGTGGGCCATCGGGAGCGAAGAGCTCGACATCTATCTCGGTGGCTTCAACACCATCGTACTGATTCTGAGCAGCTTGACGATGGCGCTCGCCGTTCGGGCCGCGCAGACCGGCCAGCAGAAGGCGACGGTCACCTGGTTGGTGCTCACGATGGCGCTGGGCCTCACGTTCCTCGTGGTGAAGTTCTTCGAATACAAGGAGAAGTTCGAGCTGAATCACGTGCCGGGACCCTACTTCCAGTTCGAGGGGCCTGAATCGCCGCACGTTCAGATCTTCTTCTCGCTCTACTTCGCGCTGACCGGTGTGCACGCGTTGCACATGATCATCGGCTTCGCCCTGATGAGCGTGATCACGACCATGGCGGCCAAAGGGCGCTTCACACCTGAGTGGTACACGCCGGTGGAACTGGCCGGCCTCTACTGGCACTTCGTCGACATCGTCTGGATCTTCCTGTTTCCGCTCCTTTACCTCGTGGATCGCCACTACGTCGGCTAGGCCATGTCAGGACACATCTCTCCGAAATCGACCTACTACGCGATCTTTGGCGCGCTGATGGTCTGCACCGCGCTCACGGTGGGCGCCGCGTACATTGATCTGGGCAACCTCAACTTCCCCGTCGCGTTTGCCATTGCCGTCTTCAAGGCGACGCTGGTGGTGCTGTTCTTCATGCACGTGAAGTACGGCAGCCGCATGACGAAGTTGATCGTAGGTACCGCGTTCTTCTTCCTCGGGATCATGCTCGCGCTCACGATGAGCGACTATCTGTCGCGCGGGTGGTTCACGAGCCCCAATGGAACGACCGGGGCCGGAGCGATCACCAGCCTGTCGGGGCCTGCTGCCCCAGCCGCCGAACCGGCTGCTCCGGCCGAGCCAGCAGCAGAGCCGAGATAGCCGGCCTCAGGCCCGTTCCTCCCAGATCCGTGCGAGGTTGACGATCACCTCGACGGCCTTTTCCATGTCCTGCGCCGAGACCCACTCGAGGCGCGAGTGGAAGTTGTGCTCGCCCGCGAAGATGTTCGGGGTCGGGAGCCCCATGAACGACAGCCGGGAACCGTCGGTGCCGCCGCGAATCGGATGCTCGTGAACGGTCATGCCCGCGCGCTGGATGGCCTCACGGGCGCAGTCGACGACATGCGGCACCGTGTCGAGGATCTCCCGCATGTTGCGGTACTGCTCCTCGACCGCCACGTCAACACGTCCGCCCCACGCCGCCGCGGCGTCGCGCGCGAGCCCTTCGACCAGCCGCTCTTTCACGGCGAGCGCCGCAGTGTCGAAATCCCGGATGATCAGCCGCACGGTCGCCCGTTCGGTTCCGCCCTGCAGCACGTACGGATGAATGAAGCCGTCGTATCCGTCGGTCGCCTCCGGCGTCATGCCAGGCGGCAGCCGTGTGATGAAATCGGCCGCGATCTTCGACGCGTTCACGAGCCGGCCCTTGGCGTAGCCGGGGTGCGTGTTGAACCCGACGAACGTAAGCGTGACCGCATCGGCTGAAAAGCTCTCGAACTCGAGCTCTCCACGTGTGCTGCCGTCAACGGTGTAGGCATACGCGGCACCAAAGGCTTCAACGTCGAAGAACTTCGTGCCGCGGCCGACCTCTTCGTCCGGGGTGAACGCGATCCGGACGCGGCCGTGCGGGATGTCCGGATGCGTGACGAGGTACTCCGCCGCCGTCACGATCTCCGCGACGCCAGCCTTGTTGTCGGCGCCGAGCAGAGTCGTCCCGGACGCCGTCACGATGTCATCTCCGATCCGGTCGGCGAGCGGAGGACACTCTGATACGCGCAGGACCGCGGTTGAATCGTCGGGCAGCACCAGGTCGCGGCCGTCGTAGCGAGCGTGGACGATCGGACGCACGTTGGCCCCGCTGATCTCGGGGCTGGTATCAACGTGGGCGATGAAGCCGATCGTCGGCACATTGGGTTTCGAAGACGTGGCGGCCACGGTCGCTGTCACGTAGCCGTGGGCATCGATGGCGGCGTCGGCCAGCCCGATCTCGCGGAGTTCGGCCGCGAGGGCCCGAAGCAGGACGAGCTGTTTATCCGTGCTCGGATAGGTGGCCGACGATTCATCTGACTGCGTGTCGACGCGCACGTACCGAAGAAACCGATCGAGAACCGTCACGACCTAAGGATATCGATTCTTGTACGTGGGATTACGGATGTGTGAGGGATCGGCGTGTTCGGAGGCATCGAGCGATGTCCCCAGCGCAGAAGTGCCTGATTCGTCTCGATCTGCCCCACCGATACTGTACGGCGAGACAATTGCTGAAAGTCGGGAGTCCATCATGGCCACTCAGCCCACCCCCGACCCGCAAGACATCCCGATCGACGTGACCACCTCCCTCGACCAAGAAGTCGCTTCGCCAGGAGCGACGTTGCAGAACCGGCGTGCCCATCGGCGGCAGGTCGTCGCCCACCTATCGTGGCTGGACAACGTGCGGGTCAAATACGGACCGGAGGTCACGCTGCTCGACCTGTCTCCCGGCGGGGCGCAGGTTGAAACGGCCGGGTATCCCCTGCAGCCAGGGAGCGTCATTGTCCTCGAGATCAGGACCGGCGGGAAGCTGACCAGCGTTCCCGCGCAGGTCGTCAGGTGTCAGCTGGCCAGCCTCTCGCCGATTCCGACCTACCGGGGATCGCTGCGCTTCAGGCGTCCGTTCGACTTCCCCGAGGGGTCGGCGACGATTGAGCCCTCCGACCTCGATTGGGATCCCACGATCGAGTACGAACGGCTGAACATCGCGCTCGATCGAATCCATCAGGATCAGGGTTCATCCACCGGCACGGTGGGCATCGGATCCCTGACGCCCCTCGGGGCGCAGGCGCTGGATGCGGCATTCGCGATGATCAGGTCGGTTGACGACCCATCGAACCTGGCGCCGTTCGTGCGCGGCATGGCGGCGTTGTTCCACGTCGCCGGCAAAGCGGCCGGCGAGGCCGCCAAGCCCGACGAGATCATCGATGAAGTGATCGACCGGATTCGCCGCTCGATTCCGACGCTGTCGGTTCGCCTGGTTCCGCAGGGCGGATCAGAGCGACGCCAGGACGACATCGTCTGTTTCCAGGTACCGACCGATCGCGGCCGGCCGGGCGCGCGACTCATGGTCGAATTCGCCAAGGACTGTTCGCTCGAAGAGTGGCACCTGCAGTTTCTGCAGGGCGCGGCTCAACTCATCGGAGCCCTGACGACCTTCACCCCGGTCAAGTAGAAGCGATCGACACGTCGGATCGACGGCGATTCGGCTACTGCGGTCGCCTGAACAGACCGCCGTAAACGGCCTTGCCCAGGATGTGTCCCTGGATCGCCTTCATCACGTTCGCGCGCGTCTCGAACGCGTCGGTGCCGGGCTGGACGTCGATCTTGGCGTCGAGCGCATACAACTCGAACATGTAGTGGTGGTACGGGCCGTTGGCGCCGGCGCCTGGACCGCGATACATCGGGCCGGTTGCGCTGATCTGGTAGCTGCCGTCCGGCAGCTGAGCGCCCTTGGGGACGCCCTCTCGAAGGCCCGTCGCCGTCGCCGGGATGTTCCACACCACCCAGTGCGCCTGGTCGTCAGACGTCTTGTTCCTGACGACGTCCATGTCGTGCATGTTGAGCACGAAGCTTTGCGTGCCGGCCGGAACGTTGGCCCAGTTGATCGCGGGTGACGTTCCCTCGCCAACGGCGACGCCTTCCGCGGCCTGGCTGAATCTCGTGGGAAACAGTCCGCCGTCCGGGAACGCCGGGATCGTCATCGTCATGGCGGGCGCCGCGGGTGCCGCGGGAGCCGGCGCGGCGCCGCCGCCCCGCTGTTGAGCTGCTGCGGGCAGCGCGATGAGAACTGCGATCGCCGAAACCACCAATCTAGTCTGTGCTCGCATGCTGTTCCTCCCCGAGGTGCGTCACGCCACCCCAGCCGTCCTGCCAATCCAGAGAGCATATCGCGCCATGCCACAGGGGAGTAAGGCGCGATCTCTCCCCCCGGCCGTGGGACACTCCCCGTCGTCAAAGAACGTGTCGCGGCGTGGTATTCTTCGCGCACTTGAGAGCGTTCTGACACGCGACATTCGCGACATTCGGGACATTAACTGCACATGAGGAGTCCGACCATGGACGAGAAGAAACCCAAGCTGCCGCCGGAAGCCGTGGAGCTCTACAACCAGTACATTCACGGAGAAATCGGCCGACGCGACTTCATGGATGGAATTGGGAAGTTTGCGATCGGCGGTCTCGCCGTCGGCACGATTATCAACGCGCTCATGCCGGACTACGCCGCGGCGCAGCAGGTCTCCAAGACCGACGCGCGGTTGAAGACCGAGTACGTGACCGTGCCGTCTCCGAAGGGCAACGGGAGCATCAAGGGATATCTCGCCCGCCCCGTGAGTGCTGGCACCAACAAACTGCCGGCTGTTCTCGTCGTTCACGAGAACCGCGGTCTCAACCCGCACATTGAAGACGTCGCGCGCCGTTTCGCCGTGGCTAACTTCATGGCGTTCGCGCCCGACGCACTGACCTCGCTCGGCGGCTACCCGGGCGACGATGTCAAAGGCGGCGAGATGTTCGGGAAAGTCGATCGCCCCAAGATGGGAGAAGACTTCATCGCGGCGGCGACCTGGCTGAAGAATCGGCCCGACTCGTCCGGCAAACTCTGCGCGACCGGATTCTGCTTCGGTGGTGGTGTCGCGAACAACCTGGCCGTCACGATGGGTCCGGATCTCGCGGCCGCCGCGCCGTACTACGGCGCGATGCCGATGGCGGCCGATGTCGCGAAGATCAAGGCTGCGATTCTCGTCCACCACGGCGCACTCGACACGCGTCTGGCGTCGGCGTGGCCCGACTACGACAAGGCGCTGACGGCCGCGGGCGTTCCGCACGAAGGGCACATCTGGCCGAACGCCGTGCACGGCTTCAACAACGACGCCACCCCCGAGCGGTACAACAAGGCCGCAGCTGAAGAGGCGTGGACGCTCACCGTCGCCTGGTTCAACAAGTACGCGAGGACAACCTAGTCGCCGTTCCGCTGCCGCGAGGATGGACTCACAGCTCTATCCTCGCGGACTTTCCGACACGCCAGTTATCCGGCTTGTGACTCGAGCCATCCCCCTGATCGCCTTCTGCGTCGTCGTCACGTCATGCGCACCGCCTGCCGCCGACGTGCACGTCATGATCTCCGGCGGCTTCTATGAGGCCTACTCTGCGCTGGGCCCCACCTTCGAGCGCGCGACCGGCCACCACCTGATCACCACGCGCGGCCCGTCGATGGGCGACTCTCCCGAGGCGATTCCCACCCGCCTCGCGCGGGGCGAGACCGCAGACGTCGTGATCCTGGATGGTGGCGCCGCCGACGAGCTAGCCAGGCGAGGGGTGGTGCGCGCGGACAGCAAGGTCGTTCTCGCCCGCTCGCAGATCGGCATGGTGGTGCGCGCCGGGGCCGCGACGCCGAACATCGGCAGCGTCGACGCCTTCCGAAAGACGCTGCTGGACGCGGCGTCGATCGGCGTCTCGGACAGCGCCAGCGGCACGTATCTCTCGACGACGCTGTTCGCGCAGCTCGGCGTTGCAGATCAGGTGGCACCCAAGAGTCGCAAGGTGCGTGGGCCGCCGTCGGGCGAGCCCGTGGCCGCCGTCGTCGCGCGCGGCGAGCTGGAGATCGGCTTTCAGCAGGTCAGCGAACTCATACACGTTCCTGGCGTTACGTTCGTCGGCACCATTCCGGCCGAGCTCCAGCCAGAGCTGTCCTTTGCGGGAGCGGTCACCAGCACGGCCCGAGAAGCCGACGCGGCGATCGCGCTGCTTCGCTTCCTCGCGTCTCCCGAGGCGGCCTCGACGATCGTGAAGGCGGGGCTGACGCCGCCTGCGGGACGGTAGCCCCACCCTCCTTGCCGCCCGGCCGCAGCCATTCGATCAGCGTCGAATCCACGGCGATCCTCGAATCGTATCGATCGGGGGCGGGCTATACGCTGGCGGGTGAAGTGCTGATCGCCACGGCGGTCAAACCAGGCTGAAGGGTTCGGCGTCCTCACCGGCGAGGCGCCAGCCCGTGGCCCAGTTCTGCGCCTGCATCTGATCGCACCAGCGCAACGCGCTGGTCCAGTCGTCGAAGTCTCGATACCCCAGCGGACGGTCGTTGACGAACCACGTCACGATGGCCCGGTTCGAGTGGGCGCCGATCACGGCGTGAGACAGCAGGCCGTCGGCGCGACGCATGCGCCACATGACCGTTGCCTCGTCAGACCCGAAGCGCGCTGGAATCTCGGACACGCTTCACGAGAAGGCAAGGCCAATACCACCGTCAAAGGCGTCCCTTTCGCGGCAACGGCCCGACACACCTGACGGAAGGTCGCCCGCCGGAAGATAAAGGTAGCGCTAGAGGCAGCGCCCTATAATGCCGCACCGGATGCGTCTCGACACCATCAAGCTCGTTGCCGCTGCCATGGGGCTCGGCGCCATCACGTTCGCGCTCCGGTATCTGGCGTTTGCAAGCTTCTCGAACGATCACTTCCAGCATCTCGCGCGTGCGCAGCAACTATTGCTCGGCGCGCTTCCGGTCCGCGACTTCGCCGAAAGCGGCATCCCGATGACCACGGCGTTGTCAGCGGCGGCCCAGCTGATCTTTGGTCGCGGCCTGCATGCGGAAGTCCTCTGGATCGCCCTGGCGTTCGCGATGGCGGCCGCGATCGCCGTCCCAATCGCGGTGCGCGCAAGCGGCTCGCTGCTGCTGGGTCTCGCCGGAGCGGGGCTCACCGTGGTCGCCGTCCCCGCCACGTACAGCTATCCCAAGGTCTTCGCCTACGTGATTACGTTCGCGGTTGTGGCGTGGTACGCCGCCAGGCCGTCCACTCGTCGCCTGCTGCTGCTGGCTGCCTCGGTCGTGATGGCGTTTCTCATGCGCTACGACCATGGAGCGATCCTCGCCATTGGCGTTCTGGCCGCGCTGGTCGCGATCCATCAGCCTGTCTTCTCGGCGATGCGCGTGGCCGCCCGCTTCGCGGTGATGGGGCTCGTGCTGGTCAGTCCGTATCTCGTCTGGGTGCAGGCCTACGAGGGCCTCGACGTGCACATCAGCGAGGGGCGCAAGCGATCTCAACGCGAGTTCGAGAAAGCCAGTTGGGACCGCCCGGCGTTCTCGCTGGACCGGACACGGCCGCTGGTCGAACCACTCCTGCAAGGACCGGTCGTCGAGGTGCAGTGGGTGGCCGGGCTGCCGGCTCCATATCGGATCGCCAAGGAACGGGCGTTCCATCTCGAAGCTGTGGAGTCGTCGGGGCCGCAATCCTGGCGCTACCATCTCCAGCGCTGGACGTCATCGGCTGTGCAGGCGATCGTCCAGGACCCGACGGTGGCCGACACTGATGGCATCGACCGCTCGACCTTCCGCGTCACGGCGCCCGGACCAGGCGCTTATCTGCAGCCGCTCGCCTGGTTGCCCTCCCCAGGTGAAGGACTCAGGACGGTCGAGAACGGCATCGCTGTCCTCTACTGCGCCGCGTGGCTGCTCCCGGTGTTCGCCCTCCCGATTGCCTGGAGAAGCTGGTCTCAGTTGTCGCCGCCAGCGCGGGGTCTCATCGTCATGGGCATCGCCGTGCAGCTGTTGATGGACTGGTTCATGCTCCGCGACCCGCTGCGCACCCGCGTCCGCGACGTCATCGCGCCGTTGGCCGTCCTGTTGCCGTTCGTGGCCGCTCGTCTCTGGCAGTGGTCGCCGCGCCGCGGCGTTCGGATCGCGGTCCGGGCGGCAATCGTTGTTGGTCTCTCGGTCACGCTCTGGGCTGGAGCCGCTGTCGGAAACCTCAGTGAAGAAGTGGAGAACGCCGAGCTTCTCAACGGCTGGCAGGCCATCTCTGGGCGGTACGCTGGAGTCCGCGACGATTTCGCACCGCCGCACGAGCGAACCGGACGCGTCGAGCTTCCGATCGTGGACTACCTCCGGGACTGCTCGGTGCCAACGGCCCGAATCTTCATGATGACCTTCGCGCCGGAACTGCTCTTCTACACCGGGCGCGGTTTTGCCGGGGGCCACGAGTCGATCATGGCGGGCATGCAGGATACGCCACGACAGATCGCGCTCATGCTGAGCCGGCTGGAGGGCGAGAACGTTCCGTTCGTCATCCTCGACTCGGAGACGGAGGCCGAGATGCCGATGGACTATCCCCCGGTCAGCGCGTACGTCCAGCGACACTATCGCGAGGTGGCCCGCTTCCCGGTCAGCGGGATGAAGCAATGGGTCGTGCTGGCGACCACCGACCGCCTCCCCCTCCGGACCTACGGCGAGCAGGCGCTACCCTGTTTCGCGAAGTCCAGTGGTGTATAAGGAGCCCATGAGAGCTCCACGCATGGTCCTGCTCGTTGTTTTGAGCCTGCCGGTAGCGCTCGCGGCACAAAGCCAGGTTGTGACAGGCAAGGCGTACACCTTTGAGAAGGTCGCTGAAGGCGTGTATTACGCCACCGCCACGGGCACGATGGTGACCGGCAGCAACAACATCGTGATCATGGGCGATCGAGATGTGATGGTCGTCGATGCGGGCACGAGCCCCGCCGCCGCACGGGCGTTTCTCGAAGACCTGAAGGGGATTACGAGCAAGCCGGTGCGATATGTCGTCAACACCCACTTCCACTACGACCACGTCGATGGCAATCAGGTGTATGCGGGCAAGGCTGACATCGTCGCGCACGAGTACGTGCGAGAGGCGATTCGAACGTTGAACGTGCTTCAACGCGAGCCCTACAAGACCTCGCAGCTCACGAACGTGCCGAATCGAATCGAGACGCTCAAACGACAGATCGCCGACGAGCGCGACGGACCGCGCAGAGCCGCGCTCGAGCAGCAGCTCGGCGTCGCGCAACGAGGCTGGGACGAACTCAAGGAGACCACGCCCACCCCACCCAACGTGACCTACTCGAGGAAGAAAGTCCTCGACCTTGGACACCGGCAGGTGCAGCTCCTGTTCCTCGGTCGCGGCCACACCAACGGCGACACGGTGGTGTTCCTACCGAACGAGAAGATCGTCTGCACGGGGGACCTCATGGAGTCGCAGATTGCCTACATGGGCGACGCGCAATTCGGCGAATGGGTCACCACGCTGGATGCGCTCAAGAAACTTGACTTCCAGGTCGATCTGCCTGGTCACGGTGCGCCATTCAGGACCAAGACACTCATCACCGCGTTTCAGGGATATCTGAAAGAGCTGATGAGGCAAGGCGCGGGTCTCCGCATGCAGGGACTGACAGCCGAGGAGACCGCGCAGAAGGTCGACCTGACCGCCTACCAGAGAGACTTTCCTCAGATTCGAGCGCCCGGTGCTGAGGTCCGCGGCGTGCGGCGCCTCTACGAATGGATGGACGAGCAGGCCAGCAAGAAGTGAAACCGGAAGGAGCAGGGTCCAGGTGACGTCCGCGGCGAAAGGCGCGATGGAGGGCATGTCCAGCTGCGAGTAGCTGGCCAGCGACCCGATGGGTTGATAGGATGCCGCCATGAAATTCAGCACAGCCGCTTTCGTTCTCGTCCTGGGCTTCACGCTCTCGATGCCGGCGCTCGCCGCGGCCCAACTGGCCCCGCCCAACGACGCGGGTGTCGCGCTCGGCCATATGCACCTCGCCGTGAAGGACGTCGAAGCGCAGAAAGTGTTCTGGACGACGATGCTTGGCGGCAAGGCGGTGTCGAACGGGTCGCTGGCGTTGATTCAGTTTCCCGGCGTCATCGTGATGCTCCGCCAGGCGGATGCGCCCGGCGCGCCGGCGGGCACCACGGTCGATCACTTCGGTCTCGTCTATCGGGACATTGCGGCGGCGCGTGCGCGGTGGAAGGCCGCGGGGGTGAAGTTCGACGTCGGCGACGTCAATCCCAATCAGGGCTACGTCTGGTCGCCGAACAGCGAGGTGCGCGTTGAGGTATTCGGCGATCCGTCGCTGCCGGGCGAGGTCAGCATGGACCACGTGCACATGTATCCGCGCGAGGCCGACATCCCGGCGATGCAGGCGTGGTACGCAAAGGTCTTCGGCGGGTTTCCCGGACAGCGCCAGCGCGTCGCCCGTCCAGGTGTCATCGACGTGGACTACTTCGGCCGCTTCAACCTGTCGTTCTCGGCGGCCACAGCTGCGCCCCAGCCGACGCGCGGCCACGGCATCGATCACATCGGTTTCGACGTCAAGGACATCGACGCGTTCGTGAAGCGACTCGAGGGCATGGGCTTGAAGTTCGATGCGCCGCCGCGTCAGGCCGGGACCTCGTCAGCCCGCGTGGCGTTCTTCACCGATCCGTGGGGTACCTACATCGAGGTCACCGAGAAGCTCGCGCCCCAGTCCAACTAACGACAGAGGCACCTCTCAGCCCTTCATGCCGTCGATCGAAATGGAGTTCCACGACCGGAAGGCGAGCAGGACAAAAAACGCGAGCGCGTAGTCGAGCTGCAGCCACGCGATCGTGAAGTCCTGCCGCATCATCGTGCCGAAGGTCAGAGCCGCGATCATCAGGCTGCCGACGATGAGCGCGGTCCGCGTCTGATAGCCGAAGAGCACCATCAGCCCGATGACGGTCTCGACGTAGGGCAGCACCGTCGCGAAGGCCACCAGAAACCCCTGCGGCATCACCGGGACGTTCTGAAACTGCGTCAGCATGTAGGTGACGAATGCCGTACGGCCGAGCGCGATGCGGGTCACGCCGCGCATCGTCAGGTTGATGCCAAAGGTCAGGCGGAAGAGCGCGTACGCCATGGCCGCATCCGAACGGTCAACGCTCACTGAACTTCCTGTCCCTGGGACTGTTGCCATCATCGCGCTCCTCTCACTTTGACCACAGTTGGGTGTTGCCGTAGGTCTCGATCGTCTCGCGTACTTCCGCTAGGGGCGTCATCCGCCCGTGTATCGGAAGGATCTGATCGACGTCGAGCTGCAGGTTCATCACCGAGTTGTAGAAATGCGCCAGGTTGGGGACGGCGCCAGGCATGTCGCCGCGGTTGGCCGGCGGCGACCACGAGTCGGCCTCGATGAGCAGCTTCTCGCGCGGGAGGTACACCATCAGCATCCCGGGATTGTGCATGTTGCCGGCGTAGTGATAGATGGCCAGCTCGCGCGTCTCGTCGCGCATCAGGCGGCTGCCGCTGATCCCCTCGAACACGGGGGCGCGGCCCGACTTCGCCAGCCGGTCGGGATTGATCGTGCGCGGGTTGCGCCAGGTGTTCTGGTAGAAGGCGATATTGGCCTGCTGCGTGATGATCGTCGCGCCCTCGGCGGCGTAGGTACGCAGTCCGCCCGAGTGATCGAAATGGTGGTGGGTGTTGATGACGTACCGGATCGGCTTGTTCGGAATTGCGCGCTTGATGGCGTCGATCACCAGGATCGACCGGGCCTCGGTTTCGGGCGCATCCACGACCACGACGTGATCCTTGAATTCGACCGCCACGCTCTTGGCCGTTCCCGGGAACGACCACACGCCGTCGGAGATCTTCTCGGCCTGCACCGTCTCGGGGCCCGGCGCCGGAGCCTGCCGGATGTTGGCGGGCACATCGATGGCGACGGCCGCGTTTGGCTTGACGTCGGCTACCGCCAGGTCCAGCACGATGTAGCCGCCGTTGCGCTGGACGATGTGGGTGGGGAACTTCACGCCGCCAAAATCCTTGTACCCCTCAAACGTGGCGGCGAGTTTCGTGTCGCCGAGCACCGGGCTGCCGTACCAGGTCTCGATGCTTTCCACAAGGTTCTCGGCATTGAGGACGCCGTCGAACTTCATCTTGTTCGGCGCCGTGAACGACACGATCGTCTTCTTCGCTCCCAGGATGGTTTCGCTGCGCGCCGTCGCGCCGTTGGCGATCGCCGCCTTGACGAAGCCCTGCGGCGTCAGCCAGATCTGCTGGAGCCGGCCATCGATGGCCGACCGGAAGTCACGCTCGGGCGCCGCGGGTACGGCATTGGCGCCCACCATGTCCCACGCATAGCTGCCGCTCATGACCCAGATCTGGCGCAGCTCGCCGACGAGCGGCTGAAAGCCCCCTCCGAGCGGCGGGTTCTGCAGTTGCTGGCGCCGTCGGTCGTCGCGCATCGCTGGCGTCGCAAAGTCGATCGCGATGGTCATGGCCGGAACGGCAAACCGCGGCCACGGTGAATTGCCGTCGTAAGGCTGGCCGAAGACGCCGTCCGACCCCCGTCCCGAGAACTCGATCGACCGCAGCGTTGCGGCGCCAAGGGCGGCGGACGCGGCGTCGAGAACCGACTTCGCGTCCTGCGCCCGGCCGGCCGTCTGTCCGATCACGATCACCGACAGCACGAGCATCAAGATTTTCTTCATCGCGTCAACTCCCTGCTCTCTGTTCGCGAGTCCCCTGTGACGCTCCTCAGCGTCCTGGCTGCATCGCGCATGCCTTGTACGCGGCGATGCCGTCGGCCGACGCGAGGTAGCTCAGCACGGCCTTGGCCGCACCCGGAGACGTGGCCTTCGACGAGACGAAGCCCACGAGCCCGGTCGGCGTGGAAATATCACGCGGCAGCTGACCCACGACGTCCACGCTCGGATCGTTGACTTCGCTCGAGAAGGTGACGGCCACGTCGATGTCGCCTCGCGTGAGCAACTGCATCAGGCTGACGCCCTGGACGCGCTTTACCTTCGGCTGCAGCTGCTCGAAGATGCCAAGCTTCTTCTGCGTGTTGTCGAAGCTGACGCCGGCTGCGCCGCCGAGGCCGCCGTTGCCGTCAGGATACGAAATCGCCTTGGCGGCCAGGAGCATTCGCTTCACGGCGTCGGCCGTCGAGATATCCGGACGCGTATCGCCCTTTCGCACGACAACGACGAGCGGCACTGTCGCGAGGGGCGTCTCGCTGCCGACGACGACGTTGCCGGAATCGATGACGTCCTTGTAAGGGGGCTGCACGATCGGCACGTCGAACGCCTCGCCCCGGACCACCTGCTGGTGCGTGGTTCCGCCGGACCCGATGGTGACCTTCACCACATGTCCGGTCTTTCGTTCGAAGTCGGGCGCCATGCGGTCGAGCGGGCATCGCATGCCGCCGGGCGCGATCAGCGTCACTTGATCGGCCCACGCGGTGGCTGGGCCCCCGAGCATCGCCGTAACCGTGGCGGAGATCAGAAGGTGCTTCATAGGATGGCTCTTTCGGACGCCGCTAACTCTACTCCGAAAAAAGGCCGGCCTGAAGGCCGGCCTCGACACCACCACGAAGCGTCGGCAACGTCAGTAGGACACGCGAACGCGGTACTTGAGGGTGGCCACCCCGTCGGCCGCGACCGGCACCGCGAACTGCGCCGCCCACGCCGATGTCTTCTGCCACTCGTGCGACGACTGCAGCATCCGCCAGGTCCCTCCGATCGGCTCGTTGACCTCGACCGACACCGGGGTCGCCTTGTGATTGCGCACCGCGATCTCGTACTCGACCTCGTAGGTACTGCCGGCGATCTTCTGGAAGTCGGTCTGCTTGCGCTCGCAGACGACGTCGAAGGCGTTGCCGATCTTCAGATTGATGGCCTCGTCCTTCGGCGTGTGGTCGATGCGATCCTCGCCGACGAACTGCACGCCGCCCTTCGAGTCGGCCTGATACACGCGCACCGTACCCGACGGCATCGGCATCCCGAGCCCGGCCTTCTCGTCGTTCTTGAACTGATAGAACACCTGCACGACGTCCTTGATGGGGGCGCCCGGATGTTGCGCGTTGTGGTAGTAGAACGCCTGTCCTTCGACGACATACCGCTTCTGCACCGGGAACCCGGTCGCTCCGAGCATGCTCACCTGCTTCGTCTCGCTGTTGTTGATCGTCGTCTTTCGCGCCAGGGTGTACAGGTGGTAGTCCGAGAACGCTTCCTGTGACATCGTCGGCGCCGCGGCCACATCGCTTCGCCGCAAGACCATTTCCTGCATGACGCCGATGGCCTGCTTGACGCGATTGAGATCTCCGGCGACGAGCTGGAGGTTCGCGTTCTTGAACGACGTGCCGCTCCCGTTGACCACCGTGACCCAGCCGTCCACATCCGCCGTCTTGTCGTCGCGGGCGACGGTCAGCACGTAGTCGGCGTTCCACGACAGCTTGCCGGCGAGGTACGA
>Ga0210380_10000260_pt1 | contig 26376 bp, 21 predicted proteins | sample PLM4_5_coexredo_FD_155476 | JGI IMG/M metagenome (GOLD analysis project Ga0210380, IMG submission 155476) | Groundwater sediment microbial communities from an aquifer in East River, Colorado, USA - PLM4_5_coex redo | ecosystem: Environmental > Terrestrial > Soil > Riparian zone | place: USA... | reverse complement strand
GGGCGGCAAGGGGAACAAGGACAAGGACGAGAAGTAACAGCGGCCGAGCGAGGTCGCGAACGCGCGGAGGGCTTCCGAGGAGAGACGGAAGCCCTCCGTCTTTCTGTTAGTCTGCGAGTGCTCTGGCCATTCGGCAGGGCACCGACTCCTTCATGAACGCGCCGGCGCGGGAAATCCCGCGGCGGCTGTTCGTGCTTTGCCCGCGGATTCCATGTCCGAAACCTGGCTCAAGGACGAACTCGCCGAATCGCTGCTGCGGCGCGCCGCACGTCTGCCCGAGATGGCGCGCCTGCAGGCCGCGCTCGCCGCTCCGGGCCGTCTCGGCGTGCGGGGCCTCACCGGTTCGTCGCGGGGGCTGCTGACCGCGTGCCTGTTCCGTGCGGCGGACCGCAGCGTGCTCTACGTGGTCCCGCACGGCGACGCGTTCGACGAGGCTCGCGACGACCTCGAGTACTTCCTCGGCCCGGTCCAGGTGCTCGCGTTCCCCGAGCCCGACACGCTGCCGTACGACGCATCCGCGCCGCACCCGGGGATCACGGCGCAGCGGCTCGAGACGCTGGCGCGGCTCGCACACGGGGAGCACGGCGTGGTGCTCGCCACCACCCGCGGCGTCCTCCAGCGCGTGCCGGCTCCGGCGGGCCTCGCCGGATCGGTGATCGATCTGCGGGTCGGAGCCGAGGTCAATCCGTCGGAGCTGATGGCGCGCCTGGTGGCACTCGGCTACGAACGACTGCCCGAGGTCGAGGCGATGGGCCACTTCGCGCGGCGCGGCGGCATTCTCGACGTCTATCCGGTCGGGCTGCCCGATCCGATCCGCATCGAGTTCGACGGCGACACGATCGCGTCGCTGCGCCGGTTCGACGCCGGCACCCAGCGCTCGCTCGAACAACTCCCCGAAGCGACCGTGCTCCCGACCTTCGAAGTCGCGGGCGATGACGACGGCGCGGCACCGCTCGGCGCTCTGCTCGACCACCTGCCGGCCGGCACCCCGATCCTCACCGACGACCCCGGCAAGCTGCGCGAGCGGGTCGACGAGCTTCAGGATCTGATCGCACGCGGCCACCGCGAAGCGCTCGAGCACTATCCGGGCGTGCGTGAGCCCGGGGCGCTCTTCCTGCCGGGCGAGGAGTTCGAGCGCACACTGAGCACGCACCCGGGCGTCGACTGGATGGGTCCGGTGGTCGAAGCGGGCGACGCGGAGCGGCACGCCGACATCCTCTACATCGACTGCCGGCCGGCCGAGCCGGTCCAGCGTTCGATGGAGCGGCTGCAGGACCATCTCGCCGACCTGCATGCACGCGGCGTCGACGCGGCGGTGCTGTGCGACAACCAGGGCCAGCGCGACCGGCTCGCCGAGCTGCTGGGCGAGACTCACGCAGCACTCGGAGTCGGCATCATGACCGCCGGCTTCACGCTGCCGGGCGCGTCGCTCGCGATCCTCACCGATCACGAGGTGTTCTCGCGCTACAAGCGCCGCCGGCGCCGGCTGCGCAAGACCGGCGGACTCTCGATCGCCGAGCTGTCGGCGCTCAAGGTCGGCGACTTCGTGGTTCACGAGGATCACGGGGTCGGCACCTATCGCGGCATGAAGCGGCTCACGCTCAACGGGCAGGAGACCGACTGCCTCGAGATCGCGTACGCGTCCGCCGACCGGCTCTACGTGCCGGTCGCGCAGCTCTCGCTGGTCTCGCGCTACGCCGCCGAGGAGGGCGCAAAGCCGCAGGTCCATCGGCTCGGCTCGACCGCGTGGCAGAAGACCAAGGCGCGCGCGAAGAAGGCGATCCAGGACATGGCCGACGCGCTGATCAAGGCGTACGCCGAGCGCCAGGCGCTGCCCGGCTTCGCGTTCAAGCCCGAGACGGTGTGGCAGCGCGAGATGGAGGCGTCGTTCCCCTACGAGGAAACGCCCGACCAGCTGCGCGCGATCGAAGAGGTAAAGGCCGACATGGAGTCGGCGCGGCCGATGGACCGCCTGATCTGCGGCGACGTCGGCTACGGCAAGACCGAGGTCGCGATGCGCGCCGCGTTCAAGGCGGTGCAGGACGGCAAGCAGGTGGCGGTGCTGGTTCCGACCACGATTCTCGCGCAGCAGCACTGGCTCACGTTCCGCGAGCGGCTCGCCGACTTCCCGGTCAAGATCGAGGTGCTGTCGCGCTTCCGCACCACCAAGGAGCTGAAGGACGTGATCGCACGACTCGCGACCGGCGACGTCGACATGGTGATCGGCACCCACCGGTTGCTGTCGAAGGACGTGAAGTTCCGCGACCTCGGGCTGGTGGTGATCGACGAGGAGCACCGGTTCGGGGTCGCGCAGAAGGAGAAGCTGCGTCAGATCACGAAGTCGGTCGACGTGCTGGCGATGACCGCGACACCGATTCCGCGCACCCTCAACCTGAGCCTGGCCGGCGCGCGCGACATGTCGGTGATCGAGACCCCGCCGCGTGACCGGCTGCCGGTCCACACCGAGATCGTCGAGTTCGATCCCGAGCTGGTGACCGACGCGGTGCTGCGCGAGATCGACCGCGGCGGCCAGGTGTTCTTCGTTCACAATCGGGTCGAGACCATCCACAACATGGCGCTGCGCCTGCAGCAGCTGGTGCCGCAGGTGCGGGTCGCGGTCGCGCACGGTCAGATGGCCGAACGCGAGCTCGAGCGGGTGATGCTCGAGTTCCTCGACCGCAAGACCGACGTCCTGGTCTCGACCATGATCATCGAGTCGGGGATCGACATGCCGAGCGTGAACACACTGGTGGTCGACCGCGCCGACACGCTCGGGCTCGCGCAGCTCTACCAGCTGCGCGGGCGGGTCGGCCGCTCGTCGCACCGCGCGCACGCCTACCTGCTGGTGCCATCGCGCCGGGTGCTGACCGAGGATGCGGAGAAGCGGCTGCGGGTGATCGAGGAGTTCGACGAGCTCGGGGTCGGATTCAAGATCGCCCTCAAGGACATGGAGATCCGCGGCGCCGGCAACCTGCTGGGTCCCGAACAGCACGGCTTCATCCTCGGGCTGGGATTCGATCTGTACGTGAAGCTGCTCGAGGAGGCGGTGGCGGAGTTGCGCGGGGCGGCGAGCGAGGTCAAGCCGGAGCCGCGCCTGCTGACCGACTGGAGCGCGTACCTGCCGGATGATTACGTGCCCGACGAGCACGAAAAGCTGGCGCTCTACCGCAAGCTCGCCGACACGCGGGACGCGGCGACGATCGACGATGTCACGCTCGAGCTGATGGATCGCTTCGGCCAGCTGCCGCCACCGGCGATCGCGCTGGTCGAGCTGCGGCGCCTGCGGCTGCTGGGCGCGCAGGGCGGGGTCGAGAACCTGCGCGTGTTCCAGAACGTGACCGAGATGATCCTGCGCCGCCCGCTCAAGCCGACCGAGATCCGTACGGTGATGGGGGTGATCGACCGCACGGTGCCGATCGAGTTCATGACCGGGCGCGAGTTCGGCGTGCGGGTGCGGGGCGAAGGGATCCTGCTGCTCCATCGCAGCCGCCAGGCGCTCGACGCGCTGGCGCTCGCGATGGCGACACCGGCGGACGCGGGCGTCACGGTCTGATGGTCGAGCGAGGGCGAGGCTGAGAAGCGGGCGGACTTCGCTTTGAGGGCACGGCTCGGCGCGCTCCGAGCGCGCCTCGCCTAGCTCGGGCCGCGCCCGCCAGTCCCTGGCTCAACAGCCGCGGCCCTCGATGCCCTCAAATCGAAGCCCGCCCGCTCCTCAGCCTCGCGCGCTTCTCAATCGAACGGTGCCGGCGACCTCAGCGAGTCATGCCCTCATGATCCGCGCTGTCTGTACTTCAGATTTTTCCTGTCAGCGCCTTTAGCTTCAGCATCGTTGCCATGTTGCGGGCGGTGACGCGGTCGCCGAGGGCTTTCCAGGTGGCGATTGCGAGCGGGCTTTCGATCTGGCCGTTCGGTACCCACAGGTAGGCGACGCGGTCGCCCACGGCCAGCGCCTCGGGCGCCCACTTCTGCTTGGTGAGCGGCGCCATGAGCGATCGGTCGGCCGCTGAAGCGAACACCGCCACGAGCAGCAACCTCGGTTCCTTCGCCACCTTCGAGAGAGGGTTGCTCACGATCGCGGCGGCGAGCGTGGTGGCGTCGATCACGGTCACGCGCGACGTCACACCGAGCTTGGTGGCGATCGCTTTCTCGATCTTCGGGCCCGCGTCCTTGGCTGCGCTCTTCGGCGCGGTGAAGACCACGTTGCCGCTGTTGAGCAGCGTGCGGACGCTGCCATAGCCGAGTCCTTCGACCAGCGTTCGCAGGTCGGCCATCGCGACGCGCTTGGCCTTTCCCACGTTGATGCCGCGCAGCAGCGCGATGAAGGTGTCGGGCATGTGGGAACCCTAGCACGCACGCGACGGCAATTGGTCGCGTCGATGCCGGGCCATTACCTTGGCGGCATGGCTCGCATCGCGCTCGCGGCATTCGGCTCGCTCGGCGATCTCCACCCGTTCCTCGCGGTCGCCGAGACGCTGCGCACGCGCGGGCATGACCCGGTCGTCATCACCCACGCGGGACATCGTGCGCGGGTCGAGCGCGCGGGCATCGGCTTCGCGCCGCTGCGGCCCGACATCAGCGATCTCGGCGATCCGGCCGAGGTGATGCGTAAGGCGATGGACCGCCTGCGCGGCTCCGACTACGTCATCCGCACGATGACGGTGCCGTGGATCCGCCGCACCACCGACGACGTGCTCGCCGGCGCGACCGGCGCCGATGCGCTGGTCAGCTCGTCGCTGGTGCTGGGGGGTGGCGCGGTCGCCGAACGGCTCGGCATCCCTTGGTTTCCCGCCGCCCTCCAGCCCGGCGTGTTGATGAGCCCCTGGGACCCGCCGCGGATTTCGCTGTTCGGCTGGCCGATCGTACGCGCCACCCGGCCATGGTCGGTTCAGGTGCTGCTGCGCCTCGCCGCCCTGTCGATGCTGCCGGTGATGGCGGTGCTCGCACGGTTGCGCCGCGACTGGGGGCTGCCGCCCGACGGCTCGAATCCGCTGTTCGATTCACACCGCCGCGCGGCGCGCTTTCTCGCGCTCTACTCCGCACATTTTTCCCCGCTCCCGCCCGATCGCCGCACGAACACCGTTGCGACCGGCTTCCCGTTCCACGACGAAGGCGGGGACGACGACCTCTCCCCCGCCCTGCGCGCGTTCCTCGCGGACGGCGAGGCGCCGGTCACGTTCACGCTCGGATCGAGCGCGGTGTGGACCGCGGGCGACTTTCATCACGTCGCCGCGCGCGTGGCCGCCGAGCTCGGCGTGCGCGCGGTGCTGCTGGTGGGCGAGGAACCCGGACCGTTGCCGGCGGTCCTGCCGGACGGCGTGATCGCGGTTCCGTACGCGCCGCACCGCGCGCTGTTCACCCGCTCCCGGGCGATCGTCCACCAGGGCGGGATCGGCACCACCGCCCAGGCGCTGCGCTCCGGCCATCCGTCGCTGGTGGTCCCGTTCAGCCACGATCAGCCCGACAACGGGGCGCGCGTGGCTGCACTCGGCGCGGGCCTGGTGCTGGCGCGTGCGCGGCTGCAAACGAACACCATGCGGCGCGCGCTCGCCCGGCTGCTCGGCGAGCCGTCGTTCCGCGCCGCCGCCTCACGGGTCGGCGAGCAGATCCGCGCCGAGGACGGCGCCGGCACCGCGGCGACCGTCATCGAGCAGGGTTTGCGCGCCCGCGGCGGGCTGCTCTACGGTTCCCCGTCCAACTCCGCCATTCCCCTGGTTCCGTCTGGAAAGGATCCCGCGTGAAGCGCATCGCATCGATCGTCATCGGTCTGCTCGGCCTCGCATGCCTCGCCGGCTGCACGACCCGGACCGACACGCTGGCCCAGGTGGGCAACACCGCGATCACGCGCGAGGACTTCGACCAGGCCGCGCTCAAGAGCGGCGCTCCGTACGTCGCGCTCGGCGATACCGGACGCGCACTGCTGCTCGACGACCTGGTCAAGCGCCAGCTCCTGATCGAAGCCGCCAAGCAGCAGGGCGACTACCGCGATTCGGTGTTCGTCAATTTCTCGTCCTCGATCCACGATCAGGTGGCGCGGGGCGGCCTGCTCGAGGCGTTCGCTCCCAACGCCCAGGTGAGCGAGGCCGAGGCGCGGGCACTCTACGACCGGCAGAAAGTGGAAGCGCGGCTGCGCGTGATCATGGTGCCCGACGGCCGGGTCGCGGCGGCCGCACGCGCCGAGCTCGATCGCGGTGTCGATTTCACGCTGGTCGCCGCCCGCTTCAACGCGCCCGGGCAGATTCCGGCCGGCGGCGACATCGGCTGGGTCCAGGCTGGATCGCTGGTGCGCGCGCTCGATCCGGCGGTCACCGACACGCCGATCGGCCAGCTGGTCGGGCCGGTCGAGCAGCCCTTCGTTGGCTGGTTCGTGATTCGGGTCGAGGAGCGCCGGACTGCCGAACGACCGCCCTACGAGCAGGTGCGCGACCGGGCGATCGACGCGGTCCGCCAGCGCAAACGCTCGGCGCTCGCCCAGCGCGCGGCCCAGCGGATGAAAATGGCGTACCAGATCCACGTCGTGCCCGAGGGCGCCGCGTTCATGTCCGAGCGTCTCAAGCCGAGGACCGAGGATCTCCTGCGCTCGAACACGCCGCCCGATCCGAATCTCACCGAGGACGAGAAGCGCACCGTGCTCGCGACCTGGACGGGCGGTCAGTACACGCTCGGGGACGCGTGGACCCGGATCCAGGGCGGCGAGGTCGCGGGCCCGAACCTGTGGATGCTCCCGCAGGTCGAGCGCTGGATCGAGAGCCAGGTGTTCGAGCGCGTGCTCCGCGCCGAGGCGGAGGTCCGGCTGATCGCCGAGGAGCCCCGGAACGAGCGCGCGATCCGCGAGCGCGAAGACAACTATCTGGTCGAGCAGTACTACAACCGCGAGATCGCCCAGCACATCGCGCTCACCGAGGCCGATCTGCGCACCGAGTACGCGCTGCGCGCAGCCCACATGTCGAGCCTCGAAGCAGCCGACATCCGGATGGCGGTGGTGGTCGACTCGGCGAAGGCGATCGCGGTGCTCGATCACGGCGCGCACGGTGGCGGGCTCGCGCCGGCACTGGCGATGGCCCAGGCCAGCTCCGAGCCGCAGAACTTCAGCGTGACCTATCCGAGCCAGAGTCCGATGTGGCAGACGCTCCAGCCGCGCCTCGCCGCGATGCGCCCGGGCGAGCTGACCGGGCCGTTCCCGGTTCCGGGCGGCTGGCTCCTGATCGAAATGGTGCGCACGCGGTTTGGCGCGGCGAGCTTCGAGGCGCTCACGCCCGGAGCGCTCGACCAGCTGCGCGCGAGCGCGCTCGATCGCCTGCGCGAGGCGCGCTTCACCGAGGTCACCGATTCGCTGCGGCGGACGATCCGGGTCACCGTCCACCGGGACCGGCTCGCACGCATTCCCTGGCCGCCAGCCGGCGTCGCGCCAGTACTCGGGTCGGGCGGCTGAGCGCGCGCTTCCGCATCGCAGCGCTGGTGCTGATCGCGCTGGCCGTGGCGGGCTGCGGAGCGCCGCGGGACGACCGCACGACCCGCCAGCGCACCGTGCGGGACCGCGCGCTCACGCCTGCCGAGCAGGACTCGGTGCGGCTGCTCGACGAGGAGCGTGCCGGTGCGCGTCGCGACTCCGCGTTCGCGGTCCAGCTCCGCCCGCTGCTCGAAGACTGGGAGGAAGCCTGGACGCGGGTGATCCCCGGCTTCCGGCTCGACGCGCTTCGGTGGCAGAAGAGCGACACGCTGCAGATCGGGCCGGACTCCGAGCTGAAGCTCGCGGACGCCGCGCTCGACGCGCTCACCCAGCGGCGCTGGAAACTGCTGTTCACGTCGGACCGGTGGCTGGCGGTGGATCCGGAATTCGGCCGGATCTTCGACGCGAACGGCCGGCCGGCCGGCGCCGGAGGCGATCCAAGCGTCATCGTCTATGACTTCCGCGCGCAGCGCCGGTGGATCCTCGCGACCGGACCGACCTCGAACCGGCCATTCGAGGTCACGGGCTGGCTCGGCGAACGACGGCTGGTGGTGGCGGGATGGGCGGCGTGGCCGGGGAACTCTGCGAAGACCATGCGCCCCGCGGTGACGATCTTCGATCTCAGCTCGCTCCACCGGTCGGCGGGGATGGGGCCGCCGGTGAGCCAGGAAGAACTCGAAGCGCATCAGGCAATGCTCGAGCTTCTGATTCGGCAACGGAGCGCGCCCGCCCACCGGCCCTGACCGGCCGCCGCGCCCCCCGCACGCCTTACTTCAATCGACGACGCACCTCCGCGGCCCGGCGCTCGCTGGCTTCGACGCGTCCGCCGTCTTTGAGGCGCAGCACCAGCACGCCGTCCTCGCTGCCGTACGACTCGATCGCGTCGACGTTGACGAGCGCGGCGCGATGGACGCGCACGAACTGCCCCTGCGGCAGCCGCGCTTCCAGCTCCTGCAGCGTGTAGTCGACCATGTATTCGTGGCCCTCGGAGCACGCCAGCACCAGGCGGTCACGCGAAACGATGCGCGAGACGCTGTCGAGGTCGACCAGCTTCACCTCGCGCCGGTGTCGGACTGGCAGGCGGCGCAGCGGTTCCACCCGCTCGCGCATGCCGGGCGACTCGAGCATCTTCTCGATCGCGTCCTCCTGCCCCTCGGTCGAATGATCGTTGCTGCGGACCTCCTCGAGCACGCGGCGCACCGTGTCGGCGAGCCGGTCGCGGCGCAGCGGCTTGAGCACGTAGTCGAGCGCAGCAAGCTCGAACGCTTCGATCGCGTGCTGGTCGTAGGCGGTGACGAACACCACGACCGGCGCCTCGTCGCCCTTGAGATGACGCGCCACCTCGAGTCCCGACAGGTCGGGCATGTGGATGTCGAGGAACGCGACCTCGGGCCGCTTCTCGGCAATCATCGCCAGCGCTTCGCCGCCGTTCTTGGCGGAACCGACCACCTCCATGTCCTCGTGCTCGGACAGCAGACGCTCGAGGAACTGCCGCGCACGCGGCTCATCATCAGCGATTACGGCTCGCACGGGACGACCTCCTCCACCGGTTCCATTCGAGAACACCCTGTTCTGCATCAACCCTCCCCGCCGGCCAGGTCGCGCCAGCGAATCGTCACCTCGAAACCCCGGTCGTACGGAGCCGCGCTCACCGTCGCATCCTCGCCACCGAAACGCCGGATGCGCTGCTCCAGATTTGCGAGTCCGACCCCGAGGCCCAGCGCCCCGTTGCCGGACGATCCATTCCTATGAATGCCATCGTCGGAGAACCGCAGTGTCATCCACCCATCGGTGCGTCCCGCCTCGAGCCGCATGTGGAGGTGCGGCCGGTCGGACTGGAATCCGTGCTTGAGGCTGTTCTCGACCAGCGGCTGCAGCAGCAGCGGCGGCACCGCCAGCGACATCAGGTCGCGCGGTCCGTCGAACTCGAAGGTCAGATCGCCGTCGTAGCGCTCGCGCGCCACCCCGAGGTAGTCCTCGACGAACCCGATCTCCTCGGACAGCAGTGTGCGTTCGCGGCTGCCCGCCTCGACCGAGTAGCGCAGCATGTCGGCGAGCCGGCCGGCGAACCGCGACGCCGCGGGCGGCTCGGTCTCGATGAGATAGGCGAGCGCATTGAGCGCGTTGAACAGGAAGTGCGGCTGCACCTGCGCATACAGGGCGCGCAGTTCGGCGCGGGTCGCCGCTTCGCTCAGCTCGACCGCACGCCGCTCGGCCGCCGCCCGCTGCTGCTGGAGCGCGAGGCTCTCGAGCCGGATGCCGGCCTGGAGGAATAGGTTCGCGGCGCCGGCGCGCGCGTGCTCGGGCAGCTCGATCGAATCGCGCAGCCGCGGTGGACCCTGCTCGGGCCACGTGACCGCGACCGGACGGCCGAGCCCGCGGCGCAGCCCCGACTCGACCGACGCACGCACCTCGGCCGGATCGACCGCGCCGAGCAGCTCGCTGCCGGCCTGGTCGAGCGCGGCACGCAGCGCCATCGGATCGCGCCGGAACAGCCGGTCGATCGAGCGCTGGAGGGTCGAGCGCAGCGGCATGAACGCGAACGCCACCACCAGCGCGGCGACCACGTTGAACACCACCTCCTGCTCGCCGGTGACGGCGGTGAACAGCCGCTGGCCGAGCAGCACCACCGCCAGGTAGAGGGCGGCCAGCACGCCTGACAGCAGCGCATACGGCACGCCCTTCTCGACGATCCGGCGCGGATCGAACACCGGGTCGCCGGAGATCAGGAACGCCATCATGATTGGCGTCAGCGGCACGCCGATGCTCACCACCGTAATCAAGATCTTGATCGGCTGGAGATGCTGGAACGGGAGCATGCTCTCGGCGCCCAGCAGCCAGTCGAGGGCGGTGCCGGCGAGAAGGAGCCCGGCGTACGACAGCAGCATCGCGCGCCGCGTGCGCGTCATGTGCCAGTCGGTTCCCGATGGACGCACGGCATATCCGGCCAGCGAGCCGAGCCCGATCAGGAACGCGGCCCGCGTGTACAACTGGAAGACATCCTCCGGCACGCGCCCCTGCTGCAGCAGGTTCATGACGAAGTAGATCGGAACCAGGTACGCAATGACCACCGTCCACACCCAGGGGCTCCGGTACCACGCGCCCGGGCGCCAGCGAGGTCGCGGGAACATGACGGCGAAGTGGAGGAAGGCGGCCGGCTCCCAGCACACGAGCCAGCTCATTGCGCCCATCAGGAATCGAAGAGTCCCGGCCGGCTCCTGCTCGGGGATCGCGTAGATGGTGTGCACGACCGCCATCGCCTGCACGGCGGTGAACCACAGGAACACGGCCGCCGTGCCGAGATCGGGACGGCGCCAGAACAGGAGGATCGCGACCAGCGGCGCAGCGATCACCGCCGCGAGCGGGAACAGCACGAAGCGGACGCGTTGCCAGAGGCTGAGTCGTGCGGGCGGAACGGTGACCTCGAACGTGCGCCCACCGCGTTCGACTCCGAGCTGGAACGACTCGCGCGGCAGCCACGGGCGCCCGGCGCGACGGGCGGTCGCGGACAGCTCGACCGGTGTGCCATCGACGGTCAAAAGAACGTCGCCCTTCTCGAGCAGGCCAAGGGCGGGAGGTCCGACCACCTTGGCGACGCGCAGCGAGCCGTCGGTCGTGGGTTCGAGTGACAGGCCGAGGCGCGAGTAAGGGATGTGGGTGAGGATGCGCGGGATGATCAGCGCGAACGCGAGCAGCAGCCCGGCGACCGCCAGAGCGCGGCGGATGCGGGCATCGAGCAACACGGAAGAACTGTCCCACACGGCCCGGGCAGGCTCAACGACACGGGGCAGGGAGGCAGTCATGGATCGAAGGTACGGCCGCGCCGGAAGCGGCCCTTGCATTGCCCGGACCGGCGCGGCGGATCGGCGACGAGCGCGGCGTCACCGACACGCCCGCGGAGAACCCCCGGCCGCGCACGGAACGGAAACCGCCGCGATCGCGGCAGATGCGTGTCCGAATGCGACCTGGCGCGATCCAATCGATGGCACCCAAATCGCTAATTCGACAGGCGGAGGCGGGGCTATATACTGCCCGGCCGCTTCTGCCACAGGTGACTTCCACGTCACGGCTCTGTGAACCTGTGTGACCGCGCACCGGGCGCCGCGCTCCCCGAAACTCGGAGGTTCTGCTTTGAAGTTCCCGCTTCGTTCGCTGGTCGTCGCCCTGTCCCTTGCGCTGCTTCCCGCTGCCGCCGAGTTTGCGGCTGCGCAGGGAGCCCCCACGCCGGCCAAGCCGCCGGCCGCGTCCGCGACGAAGCCGGCATCGCGTCCGCCCGGATCGTCGGGACGCCTGGACGGAATCGCTGCCACCGTCAACGACGACGTGGTGCTGCAGAGCGACGTCGAGGAGCAGCTCTACCTGTTCCTCCTGCGCGCGCAGGCACAGCCCGACTCGTCGACCATCGATACGCTGCGCCGCCAGGTGCTCGACCAGCTGATCGACGAGAAGCTGGTGGTGGCGGAAGCGAAGCGGCTGGGCGTCACGGTTCCCGACGCGGACGTGGCGCGTGAGGTCGACGCGGCGGTCGCGGACGCCAAGCAGCGGATGGGGAGCAACGAGGCGTTCCAGGCGCAGCTCGCGCGCGAGAACATGACCGAGGCCAAGCTGCGCGAGAAGTATCGCGACGAAGTGCGCCGCCAGATGCTCGGCCAGCGGCTCGTCCAGAAACAGCTTCCGCGCAAGACGGTGACGCCGGCCGAGGCCGAGGCGTTCTTCCATGCGCATCCCGAGAAGTTCCCGAAGGCGCCGGCCGAGCTGCGGCTGGCGGTCATCCAGATCCCGGTCGAGGCCGATTCGGTCTCGGAGCGCGCGGCGCGCACCAAGATCAACGACCTGCGCAAGCGGATCACGGGTGGCCAGAAGTTCGCGAAGGTGGCGATGGAGGAATCCGACGACACCGAGTCGGCGAAGGCCGGCGGCGATCTCGGCTTCTTCACCCCGGGCACGCTGGAGCCCGACTTCGACCGCGCGGCGTTCACCCAGAAGCTCGGCGAGCTCGGACCGCCGGTGCGCAGCTCGTACGGCTGGCACATCATCGAGGTGATCGAGCGCGACACGGTCAAGGCGCGCACCGGGCGCGACAGTCTCGACGCGGACAACAAGCCGCTGCTCGAGGCGCACGCCCGTCACATCCTGGTACGCGTGCCGATCGACTCGACCGACGTCGAGCGGGCGAAGAAGCTCGCCGACAAGGCCCACGCCGAGGCGGTCAAGGGCGGCGACTTCGCGGCGCTGGTGAAGAAGTACAGCAAGTACCAGGGGCCCTCCACGCCGGACGGCGACATCGGCTTCGTCTCGCTGGGCACGCTGTCGCCCGCGATCCGCGCCGGCCTCAATCCGCTCAAGCAGAACGAGATCAGCGCGGTGCTGGTGAATGCCCGCGGCTTCAACATCTTCAAGCTGCTCGATCGCAAGCCGGAGCGTGCGTACGCGCTCGAAGAGGTGCGGGAGGAGTTGCCGGCCGCGGTCGCCAATCTTCAGTTCCGGGACCGCTACGAAGGCTGGGTGAAAGGGCTCCGCACCAAGGCCCGCATCCAGTACCGATAGGGAGCCGGCTGCTGAAACGCCGATCCCGTCGACGTTTCAGCAGCCCGCCCGGGTCTGATACGGTGGTCGGATGATCACGTTCGACCGCGTATCCAAGCGCTACGGGGAGCGTCTCGCGCTCGATGAAGTCTCGTGGCAGATGGACGAAGGCGAGTGCGTCGTGGTGGTCGGTCCGAGCGGCGCCGGCAAGACCTCGTTCCTCCGTCTCATCACCCACGAGACCCAGCCGTCCGCCGGCACCGTCACGGTCGGTACCTTCAAGGGTGGCCGGCTGCGCCGGCGGCACCGCGCGCTGCTGCGCCGCACGCTCGGGATCGTCTACCAGGACTTTCGGCTCCTCAATGACCGCAGCGTGTTCGAGAACGTCGCGCTGGCGGTACGGATCGCCGGACGGTTCGACGACGAGGAAGTGATTCCGCGTGTGATGTACGCGCTCGACGAGGTCGGCCTGCCGCTCAAGCACGGACGGTTTCCACACGAGCTCTCGTACGGGGAGCGCCAGCGGGTGGCGATCGCGCGCGCGGTGGTCAACCGGCCCGCCGTGATCCTCGCCGACGAGCCGGCGGCCGCGCTCGAGAAGCGGAGCGCCGACGAGATCGTGACGCTCCTGCGCAAGATCCACGGCGAGGGCGCCGCGCTGCTGATGTTCACGACCCGCATGGACGCGGCCGAGGCGATCGGCGGCCGCATCCTGCACCTCGACGACGGCAAGCTGGTCGATGCGGACGGCAAACCGCTCGGCCCGGTCCAGACCGGTCGCACGGCCGAGCCGATTCCGATGACCGTGCCCGACGTCAACGCGGGGAGGCGCTAAATGCACCTGTTCTTCTTCCGCGAGGCGATGCGCTCGCTGCTCCATCACCGCGGCCTGGCGATGACGGCGGTATTGTCGCTGACCGCCGCGCTCACGCTCAGCGCCGTCCTGCTGCTGCTCACTCACAACGCGCGGCTCGCGATCGACTCGATCGGCGACCGCCGCGAGATGATCGTCTACCTCAAGGACGACGTGAGCGCATCGGATCGTGACCTGCTGATCGGGCGGATCCGCGACCTGTACGGCAACGTCACCTACGTGAACAAGGAGCAGGCGTGGCAGGAGTTCGCCCGCCAGGTTGGTGACGAGTCGCTGCTCGAGGCGGTGGGCGACAACCCGCTGCCTTCCTCGCTGCGCATCAAGCTGCGCGCCGAGCTGCTGGAGCCGGCGGCGATGGACACCGCGGCCGCGCAGATCGGCCGGTTCGCCGAGGTCGAGGACGTGCGCTACGGCCAGGAATGGGTCCGCCGTCTCGATCAGGCGGGTTCGGCACTCACCCAGCTGACGATCCTGGTGCTCGGCCTGGTCGGGATCTCGGTCGTGTTCATCCTCTACAACACGATCCGGCTGACCGTGCTCGCGCGCCGCCAGCAGGTCGAGATCATGAGCCGGCTCGGCGCGACCGACCAGTTCATCGCCACCCCGTTCGTGATCGAGGCGCTGCTCGAAGCGCTGGTCGCCGCCGGAGTCTCGATCGGACTGGTGTTCGCGCTCGCGTGGGGGGCCGCCAACCAGTGGCTGTCCGGGATCCAGTTCCTGCCGGTCCTGACCGCGGTCTCGTTCATCGGCGCGGTCCTGGTCCTGGCGTGGCTCGCCACCATGCTCGCGCTCTCGCGCGTGCTGCGCGCGATCGGACCATGACCCCGGGCGGTCTCCTGCCTCTGGCGCGCCGCCTCGCGCTGCTCGCGCTGATGCTCGTGCTGGTCGCCCTGCCGGCCGGCGGACAGAGTGCCGACAGCGTCGAGATGGCGAAGCGTCGGGAGCTCGAGTTGCTCCGGCGCCAGCGCCAGGAAAACCTCGATGCGGCGAAGAAGCTCAAGCCGCGCGAGACCCAGGCGATCACCCAGCTCCGGCGCACCGAGAAGAGCCTCACCGCGACCCGGCGCCGTCTCAAGGATCTGTCGCGCCGCCGTTCGCGCCTCGACGGCCAGCTCGAAATGACACGCAGCGACCTCCACCAGAGCATCGCGTCGCTCAACGACGCGCGCGGCCGGCTCGGACGCCGGCTGCGCAACATGTACAAGTACGGTCCCGCGCGCGAACTCGAGCTCTTGTTCTCGACCGCCTCGTTCGGCCAGCTGATCTCGCGCTGGGACTACCTGGTGATGGTCAGCGAGCAGGATCGCCTGCTGATGGAGGACGTGCGCGCGCGCAAAGAGCTGGTCGAGACGCTCGAGCGCCGGCTCGAGGGCCACCTCGCCGACGTCGATCGCACCAGCAAGCAGACGTCGAGCGAGAACCAGAAGCTCGCCGTGCAGCGGAAGGACCGCGCCAAGACGGTGAAGGAGATCCAGACCCAGCGCGAGGCCTACGAAGCGGCGGCCGCCGAGCTCGAGCGGAGTGCGCGCTCGATCCAGCAGCTGCTCGCGCGCCTCGAGAGCAAGCGCCGCGAGGCCGAGCAGCGGCCCGACCGCCAGCCGGTGCCGTACACCGGGGACTTCCAGCGCGGGCAGGGCTCGCTCGAGTGGCCAGTGCGCGGCGAGGTGGTCGGGCGCTTCGGGCCCGAGAAGCATCCCCGCTTCAACACCACCACCATCAACAACGGGATCGACATCCGCGCCGACATCGGCACGCCGGTGCGCGCGGTGGCGAAAGGCCGGGTCGACTACACGAGCGAGGACTTCGGCACCTACGGCCAGATGATCATCCTCAACCACGGCGACGGCTATTACACGCTGTACGGCCACCTGTCCGAGATCTCGGTCAGCAACGGCCAGGAGATCAACTCCGGCCAGGTGATCGGCCGTTCTGGTGACACCGGCTCGCTCAAGGGCGCGGTGCTCCACTTCGAAGTGCGGCGCGGCTCGGCCGCCCAGAACCCGTCGAGCTGGCTGCGCTGACCATGGCACTCCCGCGCCTTTCCGAGCTGATCGACCAGGCCGACGCGACCGGCTTCCTGCGCTCGGTGGTGATCGGCGGCCGCTACGGCAACGCCTACCTGCTGCACGGCCCGGCCGGCGTCGGCAAGGGCTCGGCGGCGCTCGGGTTCGCGCGCGCGCTGCTGTGCCAGAAGACGCCGGGCGGCGCGCCCGCGACCGGTGATCTGTTCGCAGCGGCGGAGCCGGCGGGACCGCTGCTCGACGACGCGTGCGGCGTGTGCCCGGCGTGCGTGAAGACCGGCGATCTCCAGCATCCCGATCTCAAGTTCGTGTTCCCGGTGATCGCCGAGGACCAGAAGCTCGAGGAAACGATCGCCGACGTGATGCAGGCGGTGCGCGAGGATCCGCTGTACGTGTTCGCGTACGAGAAGGCGGCCTCGATCCGGCTCGTCACCACCCGCGAGCTGCTGCGCGAGCTGGCGTTCCAGCCGTACGAGGCGCCGCGCCGGGTGGTGGTGGTGCGCGACGCCGACCGCATGCGTGAAGACCAGTACTCGGCGCTGCTCAAGTCGATCGAGGAGCCGGGGGCGAGCACCGTGTGGGTGCTCACGACCTCGCGGCTCGCCCGTCTGCCGGCCACGATCCGCTCGCGCTGCCAGCGCGTGAAGTTCGCGCCGCTGCCCGAGGAGTCGATCGTGCGCTTCCTCGAGGAGCGGGCGGAGATGAAGCGCACGGACTCCGCGCTGCTCGCGGCGCTCGCCGGCGGAAGTCTCGGCAAGGCGCTGGTGCTGCGCGATGTCGACTTCGACGACATCCGCGACCAGGCGCTCGCGCTGGTCGACCAGGCGGTGAAGGGCAATCCGGCGGGACTGTGGAAGGCGGCGCAGGGCTACATGAACTACGGCCGCACCGGACGCGAGACGCTGCGGCGCATGATCGAGTTCCACATGCTGTGGCTGCGCGATCTGATGCGCGCCCAGGTCGGCGCCCCGGCCGAGCTGCTGGTCCACCGTGATCGCGAGAAGGAGATCCGGGAAGAGGCGGCAAAGGTGACGCCGACCGAGATCCGCCGCCGGCTGCTGGCGCTCGAAGAGGCGCTCCAGTCGATCGAGGGCAACGTCTCGCCGGACCTCACGATCTTCTCGGCGATGGTGCGGGTGGGCGGACGCCGGATCGGCGAAGGGCAGTGGCCTCCCCACGCGGCGGCCCGCTCGGAGTACTGAGGGGTGGTTGGGGGGCGAGGGCGAGGGGCAGAACCGATTTGAGGGCACGGCTCGGCGCGCTCCCAGCGCGCCTCGCCTACCTCGGGCCGCGCCCGCCAGTCCCTGGCTCAACAGCCGCGGCCCTCGATGCCCTCAAATCGGTTCCGCCCCTCGCCCTCGCCGTGCATTCCATGCGGGAGTATTCTGCGCCCAGGACCGCCTTCTCGGCGGCTGACCATAGCCGGTCCCGCTCGAGCGGGAACCGCCCCCGCGGCTCGGATCCTTCTGCCGGACCGCGACCGGCCCGCTCTCCGTGATCGGAGTTCGTTTCACCATCCCCGCCGGCTTCCCGGCGTTTGCGTGCGGCTGTCTGCGCGCGCCATGCGAGGCTCCGCATGTCGGAGATCGTTCAGGTCACGATGCGCGGCTCACGCCGCGATTTCTACCTCAATTCCCGCAGTCTCTGGCTTCAGATCCGCGACCGCGTCGTGGTCCAGACCGAACACGGCGAAGAAGTCGGCGCGGTGTTCCTCAAGAACCAGGCACTGGTCGAGCTGAAGCGTCCCGGCACCGTCACCCGCGAGATCATCCGCAAGGCGACCGAAGAGGACCTCGACCAGGAAGATCACAACCGGGCGCTCGAGACCGAGGCGTTCGCCTTCTGCAAGCAGCGGATCGTGGACCGCGAGCTGCCGATGGACCTGACCGAGGTCGACGTCGCGTTCGGCGGTCACCGCATGACCTTCTTCTTCTCGGCCGAGAAGCGGGTCGACTTCCGCGAGCTGGTGAAGGACCTGGCCGGCCGCTTCCGACGCCGGATCGAGCTGCGGCAGATCGGGGTCCGCGACCAGGCCAAGCGGCTCGACGGCTGCGGGCCGTGCGGGCGTCCGTTCTGCTGCACGACGTGGATGCGCGACTTCCATCCGGTCACCCTCAAGATGGCCCGCGAGCAGCAGCTCGCCCTCAACCCGGCCAAGATCTCGGGCGCGTGCGGCCGCCTGATGTGCTGCCTCTCGTACGAGCTGGCGCAGTACCGCAACAGCGCGGCCCGCATGCCTCCGGTCGGCGCCGAGATGAAGACCGGCCAGGGGGTGATGAAGGTTGTACGGGCCGAGACCTACCAGGAAGTCGTGTGGCTCCGCGACGACGAGGGCAAGGAGCATAGGATCGCGATGTCCGATCTGCCGCCCGGGCCCTACAAGCAATGCGGCGACTGCGGCTGCGGCAAGAAAGGCAAGAAGGATGGGAACGGCAATGGCTCCGCACACGGCGGCGACGCCGGAGGCACGGACGCATGAGTGACCGGCGGCGCGTCTCGTCGGGCTCGCCGTACGAGCCGGTGATCGGTTTCTGTCGCGCGCAGAAGGTCGGGGATCGCGTGCTGGTGGCCGGTACCGCGCCGGTGTGGCCCGACGGCTCGTGTCCCGACGACCCCGCGGCGCAGACGCGCCGCTGTCTCGAGATCATCGTCGCCGCCCTGAAGGAGTTGGGCGCCGGCCCGCAGCACGTCGTGCGGACCCGCATGTTCCTGACGCGCGCCGGCGACTGGGAAGCGGTCGGACGGGCGCACGGCGAGGTGTTCCGCGATCATCCTCCGGTCTCCACCATGGTGGTGGTGAAGGAGCTGCTCGATCCTCGCTGGTACATCGAGATCGAGGCAGAGGCAGTCCTTACGTGAGCATGACCCCACGCGTTGCGGCGGTCGCGCTCCTGCTGGCGGCGTGCGTCGTCGCCGGCTGCGGCGGTGGTGGTGTCGAAAGCGGCGGCGGAGGGCTGGGCCCGGTCGCCAGAACCCGCGTGAGGGTGGTCGAGCGCTACTTCGAGCAGGGCATCGACGGCTGCTCACCCGGCGACTCCGGATGTGCGTGGGTACGGTTCAGCCATCCATTCGTCGAGAAGGCGCCGACCCGGGGCGCGGCCGATTCGATGAACGCATGGATCCGCGCCACCGTGTTCGAGCCGGCCGAGGCCGGCGATTCGGTGGTCACCAATGCCGAGCTGTGGTCGGCGCGGTTCTTCGCCCGCAACGCCGAGTTCCGGCGCGAATTCCCGGACGCCCCGTCGGCCTGGTATGAGCGACGTGCGATCGTCCTGCATGGCGACACGCTCGGGCTCGCCTGCTTCAAGTACACCCGCGAGCGCTACGGCGGCGGCGCGCATCCGAACACCGAGGTGTTCTACCACTGCTTCAACACGCGTTCCGGCCGCAGTGTGACGCTCGACTCGCTGGTGCGTCCGGGCATGCGCGCGGTGCTCGACTCGCTCGGGGAGCGCGCATTCCGCCAGGCGCGCGCGATTCCCGAGGGCCAGAATCTCAAGGACGCGATGTTCACGTTCGAAGGCGGGCAGTTCGAACTGACCGACAATGTCGGCTTCGGCGCCGCCGGGATGGTGGTCGAGTTCAATCCCTACGAAGTTGCGCCGTACGTGTCCGGCCCCACCTCGTTCACGCTCCCGTGGAGCGAAGTGCGCCCGCTGCTCGTCCTGCCACCGAAGTAGCGGGTCGACCCGTTACAGGGGTCGCTTCGAGAAGTAGCGGAGGGCGATCGCCAGCAGCACCACGATGTAGCCGCCCGCCCACACCACCATCGCCGGGGTCGGGACCACACCGAACATGAACGGTCCCGCGCCGATCGCGCGCGCGATCGGTGGTTGCATGTGGTACGCCGCGAGCTGCCACATCGACTCGCTCGGCATGATCAGGCTCGCCACCGTGCCGACCGTGCTGACGGTCCGGTTGTGGGTGAACGTCGCGATCTGCTCCACCCAGCCGCCGAGGAACGCAAGACCGTAGAGACCGAACGCCAGGACGCCGTTGGTCACGGTGCTGAACCGGGTGCCGCCCGCGATCGAGACTGTCAGGAGCAGCAGCGCCTCGAGCATCATGAGCGGAATCCCGATGTGGAGGTGGGGCGGCAGCATGCCGACCCGCAGCTTCACGATCGTCAGCACGCCGCCCGCCAGCAGCGTGAGGTAGCCGAGGATCAGGATCGCAAACCCGAGCCACTTGCCGAGCACGATCGACGAGCGCCGGATCGGCTTCGAGGCGATGGTCTGCATGACGCCGGTGGCGATCTCGCCCGACAGCGTGTCGACCGGCAGCAGCACCGCGGTCATCACGGTCAGGAAGTTGGTGGCATAGAGGCCGACCAGCGTGAAGGCCGCGAACACGGCGCGCCGCTGCACGATCTCGGCGACATTGCGGCCCGGCTGGTCGAGCGCGAGGAAGTGGAAGGCGATCCCGAACAGGATCAGGAACGCGACCCCGCACAGCCCCGCCGCAACCAGGATCCGGCGGCGGACGGCCTCGTGCAGCGTGAGACGGGCGATCGTGATCAGCGCGGACATCAGCCGGGCCTCTGGTCTTCGCCCATCACCTCGAGGAACAGCGCCTCGAGCGAGCGGCGGACGGTGCGCATCTCGTAGAGGCGCGCGCCGCGTCCCACCAGCCACGCCGGAATGTCGGGCAGCACCGTCTCCTCGCGAACGCTCATGCGGATCGGCGGCCCGGAGTCGAGGATCGCTCCAAACTGTGCGAGCCCGTCGAACGTGCCGTCATCGGCGCCCTCGACCCGCAGCTCGACCTCGATGGAAGCGGGCGCGTCGGCGAGCTGCAGCTCGCGCACGGTGCGGCCCTGCTTGATGAACACCACCCGGTCACAGGTCGCCTCGACCTCGCCCAGCAGGTGCGAGTTCAGGAACACCGCGACCCCGTGGTTGCGCAGGTCGCGGATCATGTCGCGCACCAGCAGGCGCCCGATCGGATCGAGACCCGAGGTCGGCTCGTCGAGAAACACCAGCTCGGGATCGTGGATCAGCGCCTGGGCGAGCCCGACGCGCTGGAGCATGCCCTTGCTGTATTCGCGCACGTTGCGCTCGCCGGCGTCGAGCAGATCGACGCGCTGGAGCAGCGTTTCGATCTTCTGCTCGAGCGCGGATCCGCCGAGCCCGTGCAGGCGTCCGTGAACGCGGAGCAGCTCGCGGCCGGTCAGCCAGTCGTGGAAGCGGAAGTGCTCGGGCAGGAATCCGACCCTCGCCAGGGCTTTTCGGTTTCCGAGCGGCGCGCCGAGCACGCGCGCCGATCCGCCGGTCGGCGGGACCAGCCCGAGCAGCATCTTGAGCGAGGTGGTCTTGCCGGCGCCGTTGGGTCCGAGAAAGCCGAACACCTCTCCGCGCGGAACGGAGAGGGTGAGTTCGGCGACCGCGAGCTTCGGACCGAATCGCTTCCGAAGCCCACGGGTTTCGATGACGGGGTCGGGCATCCTCCGTCGAGACTAGCGGAGAGACTCGGCGATCTGTACCAGGACCGAGGAATCGACCGGACCGGTGAGGGCGAACACGCGGTCGTTCTCGGTCCACAGCAGCGCCGATCCCTCCCGTCCCTTCGAGCCGTCGGGGCGCGTCGAGCCGATCGTGTTGACCGACAGCGCCTTGTTCCCGCGCACCGAGATCTCGCGGAACGAGGTGGCGTTGGCCGGCACCGGCACCACCAGGGTCGAGTTCCAGTCGATGGTGCTCGCGAGCCGCCGCGCTTCCGCCGCGTCGAGCCCCAGGATGCGGAGACCGATCTCGCCGAGCTGCGCCAGACGGACACCCTCCGGCAGCGACACCTCGGGACTCTTCGCCTGGATCAGCACGATCCGGCGATCGTCCCGGACCCACACCTGCCGCGCGATCGGATTCACGTGGACGTCGATCCACTGGCCGTCGAGTCCGGACGGCACCTGGACGTCCCGCACGTCGACCGCCTGGAGCACCGACTGCACGCGCGCGGTGCTGGTGCCGAGCCGGAGCCGGCCGTCGCTCATGGTCTGGAACTTCTCGCGCGTGAACCCGTTCGGCAGGTAGCTGGGCTCGAGTACCGGGATGCCGGCTGCGGCCTCGGCGCTCGCGCGGGACGCCGCGTCGACCGGGGCGCCCGGCTCCTGGATCTTCTCCTTGCGGTCGAACACCAGGAACCCCTCGCTCTGATCGAGGTTCTTGAGCTTCTCCGCCTTGGACGGATCGAACTGGACCGCGACGAAGTTGCGCACGCGGAACAGGTCGAGGAACGCCTGCGCCGAAGCGCGGACGGACGGGAACATCACCAGTGAGCCCACCGCGACCACCACCACCGCGAAGGCAAGGGCCGGCGCGAAGCGGAAACCGCGCGCCGGGTCCTGTTCCTCGTTCGGCACGGAGGCCTGGAGCCGCCGCCACAGCGAGCGGGCATATTCGGGCCGCGGCTCGGAGCGCAGCGAGTTCAAGAAACGATCGTCGGTCATGACGGTTCTCCTATTTCTCCCCAGTCGGCACGCAGGCGCTGGATGGTTCGATGAAGGATGGTGCCGACGTTCGATTCGGTCAGTTTCAAGAGCCGGGCGATGCTGCGATTCGTCATCCCGGCGCCGTACTTCAGCGCGATCAATTCCCGCTCGCGATCAGGCAACCCACCTAGCATTCGCGCGAGCCGCTCGGCATCGGAGCGTTCGACGGCCAGCGCTTCCGGGGTCGGCGGACCGGCCAGTCCCTCCGCCTCCTCGAGCGGCGCCGTTCGGCGGAGTGCGCGGGACCGGTAGTGGTCCACCACCACGTTGCGTGCGATGGCCATCAACCAGGTCGAGAACGCGGCGAGGTCGCGGCGGTACCGGCTGCGGGCCTGCCAGGCCTTCTCGAACGTGAGCGACGTCAGGTCCTCGGCTTCGGGGCCATGCCCGACCCGGTACCGGAAGAAGTTGTAGACACGCGGCAGCTGCTCCGCGTACAACGCCTCCCAGTCTGCGTCCCGGATCCGGGTTGCCCAGGGGATCCAGCGGTCGAGGACCATTTCCGTGCCCATGTCGGTGTACTGTACGGCCCGGCGCGGGGGCTATCACACCCCCCGCGTTTCCCATGCCGTGTCCGGAGAGACCCGAATCGATGAACATCGTCCTGACGCTGGCCCTGCTGCTGGCCTCCCCGGACAAGCCGGTCGTGGTCCGTGTAGACCCGTCGGCAGTCGATTCGGTCATGGCGCTGTCGCGCGCCCGGTCGCTGCACCCGGCGGTCAGCGGCGGCGATGCGGCGACCCTGTGGGGCGAGTTCGACGACCGCATGCGCAAGGCGATGAAGGACTCAGTCAGTTTCGCGTCCCAGATGGCGCGCATCCATGCCCAGACCGGGGCGATCGACTCGGTGCTCGAAGAGCAGGTCACCCGCAGCGGACCCGACTGGCTCTACCTGGCGCGCTGCCGGTTCAGCGCCTTGCCGGTCATCTGCCGGTTGACGATCGGCATCACCCCCGACGGTCGCGTATCCCAGCTCGCGGTGCGCCCCGACGAGCGCAAGGCGTATCCCAGCCCGTATCTCGGCTACCACACGAAGACGCGGCTGCGGCTGCCGTTCAAAGGCGAGTGGTACGTGTTCTGGGGCGGCAGCTCGCTCGAACAGAACCATCACGCCGCCAGCCGCAACCAGCGCTTCGCCCACGACCTCGCGATCATGCACGAGGGGGCGACCCACAGCGGCGACGGTTCGCACCTCACCGACTACTACTGCTACGGCAAGCCGGTGGTCGCACCGGCGGCCGGCACGATCGTGTGGCTGGAGGAGAGCCGGCCCGACCAGCAGATCGGCACCAGCGATCCCGCGCATCCGATCGGGAACGGGGTGATCATCGATCACGGCGACGGCGAGTTCTCGGTGCTCGCACACCTCCAGCCGCGCTCGCTCAAGGTGAAGCTCGGCCACAAAGTGAAGGCCGGTCAGACGCTCGGCCGGTGCGGCAACTCCGGCAACACCAGCGAGCCCCACATCCACTACCACCTGCAGAACGGGATCGACATGCGCGAGGCGGACGGGCTGCCCGCGCAGTTCGAGAACCTGACGGTCGACGGGACCCGCCTCGACCGCGCCGAAATCGTGCGCGGGCAGCGGGTCCGGCCCCAGTAGCCCGAATGCTATACTTCGTGCCGCTTTTTCCCGACGGAGACCTGTGTGCCACGACGGTTCTACATCACGACTGCGATCGACTACGTCAACGGCCGGCCGCATCTCGGCCATGCCTACGAAAAGATCCTCGCCGACGCCATCGCCCGGTACCACCGGCAGCGGGGTGACGCGACCTATTTCCTGACCGGAACCGACGAGCACGGCCAGAAGATCGCCCGCGCGGCGGTCGAGGCCGGCAAGACGCCCAAGGCGTTCGTCGACGAGCTGGTCACGACCTTCAAGGACGCGTGGCGCGCGCTGTCGGTCCAGCACGACCAGTTCGTGCGCACCACCGACAAGCGTCACGAGCTGGCGGTCCAGGAGCTGTTCCGCCGGCTGTGGGACGCGCGCACGCCGAAGACCGGCGAGCCGGCGCTGTTCGAGGAGGAGTACGAGGGTCTCTACTGCGAGGGCTGCGAAGCGTTCAAGCAGGAGAAGGACCTCACGCCCGACGGCAAGTGTCCCGAGCACGGCACGGTCCCGAAGAAGATCCGTGAGACCAACTACTTCTTCCGGCTCTCCGAATACGACGAGGCGCTGCTCAAGCACCTCCAGGATCATCCCGACTTCATCTGGCCCGAGTACCGGCGCAACGAAGTCGTGAACGTGATCAAGGAAGGGCTGCAGGACGTCAGCGTCACGCGGCCGAACCTGCCGTGGGGAATCCCGCTGCCCGACGAGATCCCGGACTCCGATGGCCACACCGTCTACGTGTGGGCGGACGCACTGCTCAACTACCTGTCGGCGATCGGCTGGCCGGACCGCGTGTACTCGAAGTGGTGGCTGGCCAAGGAGCCGGACACCGGCGGGCCGGGCGCGACGCGCCAGGACGAGTTCCAGCACCTCGACGGCCAGGGCCAGCCGGGCGCGGCGTGGGCCGGCACCCTGACGCCCCAGTACACGAACGCGTTCCACCTGATCGGCAAAGACATCAGCCGCTTCCATTGCGTGCTGTGGCCGGCCCTGCTGCTGGCGGCCGGCGTGCCGCTGCCGCGCCAGGTGTTCGTGCACGGCTTCATCTACGCGCGCGGCGAGCGGCTCTCGAAGTCGAGCGGCAACGTGGTCGACCCGGTCGAGCTGGCGCAGCGCTTCGGCGTGGACGCGCTGCGCTTCTACCTGCTCGATGCGATCGCCACCGGCCGCGATGGCGAGTTCACGCTCGAGCAACTGGTCGAGCACTGCAACACGCATCTGGCGAACGATCTCGGCAACCTCGCGAGCCGCACCGTCACGATGGTGCACAAGTACTTCGACGGCACGTGGCCGGCCGACTGGAATCCCGACGGGCTTCAGGACGCGGAGGCGCGCCAGGCACTCGATGCGCTGATCGCGGCCGCGAAGCGCGCGCACGAAGCGGTGCCGGCCGGGTTCGAGGCGCTGGCGATCCACGATGCGCTGGGCGCCGCGTGGGATCCGGTGGTGCGCGCGAACGAGTTCATCGAACGGGTGAAGCCGTGGGTGCTGGCCAAGGATGAGAGCCGGCGCGCGGAGCTGGGCACCGCCCTCAACGCGCTGCTCGAGACGCTGCGCCTGGTCGCGATCTGGTCGTGGCCGGCAATTCCGGGCAAGAGCGAGGAGCTGTGGGCGACGTTGCAGCTGCCGGGCACGCCGGGCGAGACCCGCCACGACGCGGCGGCCCCGCGCTACGGCGCCGCGCCGCTGGCGGGCGGGACGCTGGCCGAGGTGAAGAGCCTGTTCCCGCGCATCGAGCTGCCGGTCGACGCGTCGAGCGCATAAGTTGGACAGGGGAATGTGAGAGACGCGCGTCGACGAAATCGGAACATCGGAACCGGCAAGTCCGGCCACGGTCAGGACAACCGACTGGTCGTGCCTGAACCGTGGGCAGATGCCCGGCGCTTCTGGGAGCGGATCCGAAAACCTGTCCTCGTCGAACGAACGGTCTGTGGGCAGGCACTTCCGTTCGTTGTAGAAGCGCCGCGGCCCCCATTTCTCCATCCGTGCACGGTCGATGACCTCGCAGAACTGATCGACCTTCTCCCCAGCTCGGATATCCGAGGGATTGCCTTCGTTGCCCTGCGGCAGCCGACCAAGAAGCAGGCTCTTCTCTCTCTCGTGTGGGGCCGTCTGGTCTATCACGCTGAAGTTGCCGGCCTTTCAGGTCCCGCGCTGATTCTGGAGGCGCAACGATTCCCTGGCTCCGTTCGTTGGCCCAAGTCGTTGCAGCCATGGGACGCAGCCGAGCTCGATCTCCTGCGCTCCGACGGTCACATCGTTTCCGACGAGGTGCGCTTCTACCGCGTCGCCAGTGAACCCACCGCAATGCGCGCCACACAGCTCTTCCGCACCGTGCCTCACGAGGTGGGCCACTACCTCGACTACCGACAGCGCGTACTCGACACACGCTCCAGCGAGCAAGAG